>Ga0209281_1000209_pt1 | contig 132247 bp, 115 predicted proteins | sample MedtruBG_FD_187514 | JGI IMG/M metagenome (GOLD analysis project Ga0209281, IMG submission 187514) | Root nodule microbial communities of legume samples collected from California, USA - Medicago truncatula BG (SPAdes) (version 2) | ecosystem: Host-associated > Plants > Roots > Nodule | place...
AATTAGTAATGGGATTAACAATATTAGAGCCAGGAAGTGGCTGGAATACAATGCCATGCCATACTCATGAAAGACGTATGGAAGTATATTTATATCTTGAAGTTCCAGAAGATCAAGCAGTAATACATTTTATGGGACAAGGTCAGGAAACAAGACATATAGTAATCAAAAATGAACAAGCCGTAATTTCACCAAGCTGGTCAATCCACTCAGGTATTGGTACTCAAAATTATTCCTTCATATGGGGAATGTGTGGAGAAAATCAAACTTTTGATGATATGGATCACATAAAAATTGAGGACTTAAGATAAAAAATAATATATAAGTGACGTATATAATAATATTCAAAATTTCAGATAGTTATTATAGGGTCTTCTTATTGTTAAGTACAATACAAATTAAAGCTTTGTTGAAATGAAAACAAAACATTTCAGCAAAGTTTTTTTAGCGGGTGTATACAAGTTGAGCTTCATTCTTATGGTGCAAAAAAAATACTGGTCTACTATTTTTTTGATTGTGCCTGAAGTCAGGAGGACTATTATGATTTAGCAAGTTTTATATTGGAGGAATTTAAATGTATAAGAAAACAAAGGGTTTTATAGGATATATTAATATTAGAAGGTCTTTAAAAGCTAAGCTAATGGCTAGCTATATAATAATAGCATTTATATCAATAGCATTAATAGCATCGCTAACTTATTTTAACAATAGGAGTGCACTAACAAATAAGGTTGGAGAATTATCTAAAAGTGCAAGTACACAAACACAATTAACTATAGATAATTATTTATATGAAATTCAAAACGCAGCTTCTCTTATTTTTGCAAATGACAATATTTTGGTGTTTAATCCACTTGAAAAAGGGACGGATCAATTTCAGAAAGAGCAAATATCAAAAGCGATAGATGAATATCTACTATCTATAAGTTTAATGCAGAATTTTACTGATTTTGCATTAGTTTATGAAGATGGAACTACAATAGGCAAAACATCAGAAACTATAAAAAATTCTTATGATATGAAAACCTTGTATAAAGATTTAAAAGAACAAATAAAAGATAATAAAAACAAAGCCAATTGGTTTACTGGAAAGGACGGCAATTATAATAAATTATATTATGCAAAACAAGTGAATGATAAGGCAATGATCTTAACATCAATTTATACTAATGAACTTGATGATAAACTTGAAAAAGTAAATGATGGCAATGGGATGGTACTATCATTAATTGATAAGCAAGATACTGTTATTTATTCAACGGATAAAAATAAAATTGGGACAAAAATCGCTAATAACATAAAAAAAGAAATAAATATAGATGGAGTGAATTCTAAGCTTTTTGAAGCAAGTGATAACCTAATTACGTTGAATACTTGTAGTAACGGATGGCGGCTAATAGATGAAATTCCTAAAGCATACATATTGCGAGAAAATCAAACATCAGGAATAGTTACAATTATAATGACAATTATTTGTATTATAATTTCAGGCATATTTGGATTGTTTTTTGCCCAAAAGATATCTAATCCTATTAATGATTTAGCAATTAATATGAAGAAAGCAGAAAATGGAGATTTAACAATAATAACAGATGTTTCTGGAGAGGATGAAATTGGGAGACTTAACAAGAGTTTTAATTCTATGATTAGCTCTATAAAAAATTTAATTGAAGAAACAAGAAATGTTTCTGAAATTATTACAACAGAAGCTAAAGAGCTCGGAGAGATGTCAAGACAAACATCTGAAATGGCAGAAGGTGTATCTAAAGCAATGGAAGGTATAGCCGAAGGGACAATAGAACAATCAAATCAGTTAGATGGAACGCTTGTAGTAATGGAGAACTTATCTAATAGTATAAATAATATAATAGCTAATGTTTCTAATTTAACAATTGCATCTAATGAAACAAAAAAAGTTGGAGATGAATCATTAAACATAGTTAAAGGGTTAGAGATTAAAACTAAAAATAGCAACGAGGTAATGGGAGAAATAACCTTAAACATTGAAGTGCTAACTGAAAGCATAAAGGAAATTGAAAAGGTCATTGAAATAATACAGGGAATAAGTGAAGAAACAAATCTTCTGTCACTAAATGCAAGTATTGAAGCCGCGCGAGCAGGAGAGAGTGGGAAGGGGTTTGCAGTTGTTGCAGAGGAAGTAAAGAAACTTGCAGAAGAATCAAGAAAATCAAGTGAAGGTATAAGCAAAATAATTAGAAATATATATTCAAACGCAAACAACACTAAAAATCTTATAGATGTTTCTAGAGAAGTTTTTAAAGAACAAAGTGATGCTGTAACATTTACTAATAATTCTTTCGTTAACATAATAAATTCAACTAGAAAAATAATCAGTGGATTGAGTGATATAGAAAAATTAATGAATGGAATAAATTTGCAAAAGGATAAGACTTTAGAATTAACTAACAATATAAAATACATTACGGAAAATTCATCCGCTAATACAGAAGAAGTACTGGCAGCAACTGAAGAGCAAACTGCTAGTGCTGGAAATTTAGAAGAACGCTCAATGAGATTAAATAAATCTGTAAAAGAATTAGAAGCTAGCTTAAGTATATTTAAAACAAAATGATTTACAGAATCTTAAAGTAAATCATTTGTAAAAAATTCTACATAATTTTTAGGGGGATTTATAATGCATAAAAAAATTATAGCAATGTTAACATGTTGCGTTATATCATTAGGTTTATGCGCATGTCAATCTATTGATAATAAGAAAAAAGAAGAAAGCAATGTAACAATAAGATTTTCATGATGGGGTGGAGAAGCTAGGCATGATAAAACTATGGAGATCATTAAAAAGTTTGAAGACCAATATCCAGATATTAAGGTGAAGGGTGAATTTGCAGAATGGAAAGGATTCAATAAAAAAATGAATATGAAGATAGCTGGAAATGAAGAACCAGACCTTATGCAAATAAATTATGATTGGATAAATACTTATTCTAAAGATGGAAAAGGATTTTATGATTTAAATTCAGTTTCAGATGTTTTAAAAATAGATAACTACTCAAAGGAAATGCTATCTTATGGCACTAAGAATAACATATTAAATGCTATTCCCATTTCTGTAAATAAACAAGTTATGTATTATAATAAAAACTTAGCAGAAAAATATAATATTAATAATTACAATACTTGGAATGACTTGTTAAGCAGCCGAAGTAAAGTTTTTAATAAAAATGAATATCCATTAGAATTGGATAGAACAAGTGGATGGTCTTTACTGATGGCTTATGTTCAAGAAAGAAATGGGAAGGATTTTATAAGAGAGGATGGAATTCTTGGATTTAACGAAGAAGATTTAAAAGAGCTTTTAACATTTTATAAAACGTTGGTAGACAATAAAATAATACCAGTGGAGATTCGAGAAGGTGCTTATGACTTAAGTGATAATAAGTCTGTATCGGGCTTTTCATGGACATCAGATGCAAGTAAAATTCAAGGTATAATGGAAAAAAACAAGAATCAAGCTGGATTTGGCAAGCTGCCATCGGCTGATGGAAAAGAAAGTTTACGATACGTAAAACCATCAATGCTATATGCAATAAGTAAAAACACTGAACATCCCAAAGAGTCAGCTTTATTGCTAAATTTTATATTAAATGATGGAGAGGCAGCTAAAATTCAAGGTTTTGATAGAGGTATACCAGCTAGCAATACAGCGCTTAAAGCTTTAGACACAGACAATAAATTATCAGGAGTGCAATATGAAGCAAATAAAGAAGATAGTACTGTAAAAGAAATATTAATAAGTCCATATTGTGAAAATATATTAATTAAAAATATATGTGCAGATGCATTAAGCAAAGTTGCATATGGAAAAGTTAGTATAGATCAATGCGCTAAGGAAACTTATGACAGCTTAAATAGAACATTAGATACAATTAGAAAGTAGCATATTGCAAGTTTGTAATAATTAAGAGATGAGCTGTCACAGAATGATTTTTTTAATAATTTTCTGGCAGCTCTATTTTGAACCTTGAATAAGTCCGTAGTAAATTATATAAAGAAATATGATTTTAGTGCATATTTTTATGTTTTGCATATTAAAATTGAATACAAAAAAAGTGGATTCAGATTGAATCCACTTTTTCCGTTATACGAGTGTTTTATCTATTAATTAGTAGTTACCAAATAAATTATCAATCTACATGATTAAGAGATTCAACAAGAGCTATAATAGTTAATGATTGACCATAAGCCATTGGAGCTATAATAATGTTTTTGTAATGCTCTCTATTATAGCCCATTCCAGTACCACCTGATACATTTAATACAGTACCATCTTTGGCTACATTATTACAAATTGCTTCGATAGCTTTTTTACCAGCAGATTTAAATGAATCATCTAATATTCCAAGTCTAACACCTGTTAATATACCTGCAGCTATTGCAGCAGAACCAGAAACTTCTTCGTAGCTAGTAGGATCATCGATAACTGTATGCCATAAACCTGATTTTGATTGATATTTAACTAATGTAGTTACCTGTGCTTTGAAAGTATCAACTAAGAATTTCTTTAATCCAGGATTCATTTTGCCATCAAACATTTCAATATAATCTAAAATTCCAAATGTAAACCATGAATTACCTCTACACCAAAAAACTTCGCCAAAGTTACCATTTTCATTGAAGCTCCATCCATGATAGAACAAACCAGATTTTTTATCATATAAGTATTTTATGTGAATAAGTACTTGATGGATTGATTCATCAATCCAATCTTGTCTATTATATTTTTGTCCCATTTTATTTAAGAATAAAACAGTCATAAATAAAGTATCTAGCCACATTTCACTTTCATTCAATCTAACTCCCTGTCTATCGCCATTGGCACTAGTTACGTGTTGGAAACCACCTTCTTTAGTTCTTGGAAGACAATTCATAAGCCAATCAGCCCATTTCAAGCAAAGGTTTTCAAAATCTTTATTAGGACTTGAATCTAATAAATTTATTAATGTTAATAGTGGAGCTGTTGTATTAATATTTTTTGATGGTAATCCATTATCTATATTTGTTTTATACCAATTATTTAAAAAATCTAAATAATCTTTACTTTTATTATGTTTGTCTAATTTTAATAAGCCGTACAATCCAACTCCTTGTGGCCAATCCCATTCTTGGATACCAAAATCTCTTGGAAACATTCCAATAGCTTCGCCGCCTTCTTGAGTTAATTTTTCTTCATTAGCTGGACGATCCAAGTTTATAAGTTTATCAACGACTAAATCAAGTTTTGAACGTATTTCTTTTTCTGTTAATTTCATATATATCACCTCATAAAATTATATTATTTAAATACAAATGTAAATATTATAGTAATTAGGATATCTTGATAAATTTATGATAGCATAAATTTTATTTTTACTTCCGATTTAAATTATACATCACAAAACAAAATAAATCTACAAAGAAACAAAATAAAATACAGAAAAAATACAGAAAATATAATGACAGATTATAAATATTAAGGGGCTGAATATAAAACCAGCAATGAAGTAAACGTCTAAAGTGGCTTTAAATATAACAAATAAGAAAAAATGAGTAGATATTTGTTTTGTGTGGTATTACGAGTAAAACAAATAAAAAACATTGAGTTTTAAGAATTTACAGTATATGATTTGTATATAACTAAAATTATAATTTAATGGAAAGGAATAAGAATATGAGAATTGGAGTTAGAGGACATGACATTGGACAGTATGAACTAGATAAAATAGGACAAATAATGAATAAGAAAAAACTTAAAAGTATTCAATTTGTATCTAAAAAAATAATATCGGAATTTGAAATTACTAAAGGAAGTATGACACCTGGAATGGCTCAATATATTAACGACACTTTAAGGAATCATGGGGTAAATATAAGTATACTTGGATGCTATATTAATTTGGCTAATCCAGATGATAATGAGCTTAATGAATTGTTAGATACATTTAAAGAACATATACGTTTTGCAAAATATTTGGGATGCAATATTGTTGGTACGGAAACAGGAGCTCTTAATAGAGAGTATGTTTATACAGATAAGAATAACACAGAAGAGGCATTTGAAAGATCGTTAAATTCAATAAAAATACTTGTTGAGGAAGCAGAAAAATTTGGTGTTATAGTTGGAATAGAAGGCGTTACAAAACATGTAATGAATACACCTGAAAGATTAAAGAGGGCATTAGATAATGTTAAATCAAATAATTTGCAAGTTATATTTGATCCTATTAATTTTATAGATGAGAGTAATTATGATAAGCAAGATGAAATAATAAAAAAGTCTTTTGATTTATTTGGTGATAGAATAGTGATTATACATGCAAAGGATTTTGTTTATAAGGATGGAGAAGTTAGACAAGTTTCAATTGGAAATGGACAATTTAATTATCCATTATTACTATCTTTAGTAAAACAAAAAAAGCCACATATAGATATAATACTTGAAGATACAGTACCAGAAGATTTAGATTCAAGTATTAAATATATAGAAGAGATATATTTAAAATTATAATAACCATATTTTAATAAAAAAAAGTTACAAATAGATGGATACAAAAAATATCACATACTTAGAAAGAAAGCGTAGAGAAGTTAAACTCTATGCTTTCTTTGTTTATTAATACTAATATAAATTAAGTACATTTTAAATGTATAAATGTATCCAATGAAAGTACAGAAAAGAAGTTAAAACTTAATATATATGGTTAAAAAAAGGAGATTTTTTGATGGCTAACAAAGAAAAAACTAACACAAACAAAAATAAACAAAAGAAATAAAAGAAAATATATTGACTTCGTGTTGGAAACAAAGTATTATATAAATGTAGATAATGTAAATGTTTTTAGTAATCGATAACAAATATTAATAGTATTAGGATGCTTAGAAGAAATAGTCATTATAAAAATTTAAAAAGAAAAAATTAAATTTACATTAAACCTACTAAAAATGTTAACATTAAAAACTTTTGAAAAATAAAATTTATAATATACTTTAGGAGGAACTATGAGTAAGAAAGATGGAAAGTTAAGATTTATTAATTATTTTTCCTATGGAATGACTGATTTCATAGGGGCTGGAGCATTTGCTTTGACAGGTGCATGGTTATTGTATTTTTATACAACATTTTGCGGGTTAAGCCCAATTGAAGCGAGTTCAATCTTTGCAATAGCTCGTATAGTAGATGCAATAGCATGTCCGACAATGGGATTCATAACAGATAATTTCCATAAGACTGCACTTGGAAGAAGGTTTGGAAGAAGAAGATTCTTCTTATTAGCAGCAATACCGTTAGTAGTTATTTACATGACAATTTGGATTAGTGGATTCTCTTATTTATATTATGTTGTGACTTACATAGCATTCGAAATCGTATATTCAATGATATTAATACCTTATGATACATTGGCAGCAGAAATGACATCAGACTTTAAAGTACGTGCTAAGCTTACTAGTGCAAGAATGTATACAGCTCAATTTTCAGCATTTTTAGCAGCGTTTATACCAGGAAGACTTATAAATACATTAGGAAAAGAATCACCTAAATCATTCTTAATCGCGGCTATGATTTTTACAGTTATATTCGTAATTGTTTTGATTCTTGTATACAATTTTTCTTGGGAAAGATCTTTAGAAGAAATAGAAATATTAGAATCAAGACATTCCAAAGAAAAATTATCATTTGGTGAAAATGTACAAAAAATTTATATAGATTTAGTTACAACTCTTAAAATTAAAACATTTAGAGCTCATTTAGGAATGTATATTGGAGGATATTTAGCACAAGACACATTTAATGCAGTATTTACTTACTTTATAGTATTTGCATTATTTAAAGGTGCTGTTGTAGCCTCAAACTTAATGGCAACAATGTATTTATTCCAAATTATTGGAGTTGCAATAGCTGCTTATTTTACAATAAAGTTAAGCCCAGGTGGTGCATTTAGAATTGTATCTCTAATTTTTATGGCAAGTATTGCAGGATTTTTAATTGTTTATGGAACAATTCCAAACAGTCTTATAGCTTTATATTGTGTATCTGGTTTAGCTGGACTTGGAAGAGGTGGTATAAACTTTGTGCCTTGGAATAACTACACTTTTGTTCCAGATGTAGATGAAATAGTATCAGCGGACAGAAGAGAAGGTGTTTTTGCAGGATTTATGAGCTTATTACGTAAAGCTTCACAAGCGCTTGCTGTTTTCTTAGTAGGAGTTGTATTACAAAGTTTCCACTTTACTTCAGGATCACAAACGCAACCACAAGAAGCTTTAACAGCTATGGCAGTTATATTAATAGCGGTTCCAGCAATGTTACTTATCTTTGGTATTGTATCATCATTCAAGTTTAAAGTAACACATGCATCTCATGAAATACTTAAGAAAGAAGTAAGTAGATTAAAAGATGGTGGGTTCAAAGAAGATGTTGATCAAGAAACTCGTGAGGTTGTTGAGGAATTAACTGGATTAAAGTATGATCAAGTATGGGGAAATAATAAAATAGGATATAGAAATTGGAGAAGATTTCAAAAGTAGAAAATAAAAATATTTAAAATTATATATTAATTAATTTAGGAGATTTGAATTATGGCTAATAATAAACGGATTAAAGTATATATTGTAGGTGATTCTACAGTTCAAACTTATGATAAAAGTTGTAGTCCACAAGCAGGATGGGGACAATTTATTAGCGATTACTTTGCAGAAAATGTGGGATTTATAAATCATGCAATGGCTGGAAGAAGTTCAAAGTCTTTCATAAATGAAGGAAGATTAGATTCAATTTTAAAAGTAATAGGACAAGATGATTATTTGTTTATCCAAATGGGCCATAATGATGCGGCACTTGATAAGTCAGAACGTTATACAGAAGCAAATTCTGAATATAAGAAATATTTGAAAATTTATATAGATGCTGCAAGAAAACATGGTGCTATTCCAATATTGATTACACCAGTAGCAACGCTAAAATATAAGGATGAATGTTTTGTTAACGAATTTCCTGAATATTGTACAGCTATGAAGCAATTGTCAATTAGTGAAAATGTACAATGCATTGACCTTATGGCAAAGAGCTTAGAGTATTTTGGAGGCGTTGGGTATAATGAAACATATACTATGTTTATGGCTTCAACAAATGGTACGGATTATGCTCATTTTACTGAAAAAGGGGCGAATATAATCGCTAGAATAATATCAAAAGAAATAATGAAAATGGATATTAATTTTTTTGAATATGTAATATAATTTAAAATTAAGTTTTTAATGGAAAAATAGCACCCTTTAAATTAAGGAGTGCTATTTTCTTTCATATGTATTATTTAAAATTAAATACTTGAGATAATTCTATTGATATTGGACTATTGTCTGGATTTGTCTCCATTATATCTTTCATATATGCCCACCATTTTTGACATGCATCTGTTTCAGCAACTTTGTTCCATAATTCTTCACTTTCCATTTCTACATAAGAAAATAAATAATTAGTTTCTTTATCATGGAATATTAAATATTTAGTTGCACCATGACTTTTTAATTCGTTTACAAGCTCAGGCCAAATTTCAGAATGACGCTTTTCGTATTCCTTTTCTTGTCCTTCAAATAATTTCATTTTAAAGGCTTTTTGAATCATAAATTTTTCCTCCATTTGTAATATAGTATAAGTATATTATATAGATAAAAACATAACAGTCAATAATTAACTTTGTTTTATCTTGTGTTATCTGTTTTAATTTGGTATGCTAGAGTGAGATTGATTGAATTTCAAATTAAATGAGGAGGAATAAGGATTGTTACCTAGAGAGAGATTAGAAATTATAAAAGAGATTGCTTTAAGAGAAAAAAAAGTATATGTATCTAAGTTAAGTGGAAAATTTGATGTAACGGAAGAAACTATAAGAAGAGATTTAGAAAAGCTAGAACAACAAGGTATAGTTACTAGAAGCTATGGTGGAGCAATATTAAATGTTGAAAAAACTAGTGAGGATATACCTTTTTATAAGAGAGCAAAGACAAATACAGAAAGCAAACAGCTTATAGCAGAGAAGACAACCCAATTTATAAACGAAGGCAGCACAATAGTAGCAGATTGCAGTTCTACAGTACTTGAAGTACTAAAATTAGTTAAAAATAGAAGTGATGTAACTGTTATAACGAACTCAGTAGAAGTAATTGGGGAACTAAATCAGTCAGAAATAAATATTATATTAACCGGCGGAACTTTAAGGCAAAGATCATTATCACTGCAGGGATCTATAACTCAAAGTACTCTTAAAAAATATAATGTGGATATAGCTCTTGTGAGTTGTAAAGGTTTGGATATCGATAAAGGAATATTAGATTCAAATGAAGCTGAGGCCGAAATTAAGAGAACTATGATCAAACAAGCTAATAAAGTAATTCTATTAGTTGATCATACTAAATATGATAAAACAGCTTTTGTAAAACTTTTTGATTATGAGAATATAGATTATATAATTACAGATGAAGAACCAAAAGAAGAATGGATTAATTTGTTTCATTCAAATAACGTTGAGGTTATATATTAAATAGAGAGTTAGCTAATATTATTTTAGCTAACTCTCTATTTGGTTATTGGCGATTATAGGTGAAAAATGAATTGAGAATAAATACAAGGAAAATCAAAATACTTATTAAGCAAGTAAAACGGCAAAAATATTTAACTTGCGAAAAAAACGAATGATTTGTAGAAGAAAAAAGTTGTTTTTATTTGTTTTTGTTTTAATTTTTTTATAAAAATGTTGAATTTTCTTTAGAATGAGTATAGTATTTATGTTGAGAAGTTTATTCATATTTGCATACTAAATGATAATATGTAATATATTAACAATAAATATGGTTGATTAAAAAAGATAATTATGTTACAAGTAAAATTATTTTAAGATTTTAAATGTTTTGGCTTGAAAATTACAAGATATTGAGGAAGAATAGGGGATTAAAATCTATAATCAAAGTAAAAAGATAGAGAAAAGGAAAGTATGATTATGAAAAATGTAAGTTTAACTATTAATGGAATGGAAGCAATTTTAGACAATGGATTAATGTATATAAAAATTAACGAACGAGGATCAGTTTCATCTTTGATAAAAAATGGTAAAGAGTTAGTGAATGATTTAGTAGGGGCAGATGGAGATGTGAATAAGGACAGGACTTTTTATTTAGACTATCATGCAAATGGCAAATTTAGAGATTTTATGCCTAGTGAACTTAATGTTATAAAGCAAACAGATGACTTTGTGCATATTGTATATATTGATAAAATAAGTTTACTTTATGCAGAATACCATATGATCATGAAGTCTGATGTTAGTGGATTATATTCGTATGTAATTGTAGCTAATAATTGTGAAGAGGAACTTCATGTAAACGAATTACGTACTGTTTATAGAATGGGATTGAAGAATTTTTACATGGCATATAATGCAGATAGAATAGGAAGGCAGCCTACTCATATTGAATTAGAAAAGAAACTTAAACTTCAAGATGAAACTTATAAATATGAAGATGGAGAAGTGTATTCCAAATATGATTATGCAGGATATTATAAAGATAATAAGCTTTGGGGACAATATGGAGATGAATTTGGAGCGTGGTTTATACCAGTAAGCACTGAATATTATCCGAGCGGACCAATGAAGCAAGAACTTTTAATTCACTATGATGGAATAATATTGAATTATATGACAGGTGCTCATTTTGGAACTGGAATATTCGATGTACCAAAGGAATGGAAAAAGCTTTATGGACCATGGTTATTTTATATAAATGATGGCACTGGAAAAGAAATTATAGATGATGCGGTTAAAGTAGCCGAATGCCAAGAGAAGCAATGGCCATATTCTTGGGTTGAAGAAGAGTTATATCCAATTGAAAGAAGTTCTGTTAATGGAAAGTTGATTTCATCAGATGGACGAGCAGTTAATAATTCAGTAGTTGTACTTGCTAAAGAGGGGGGAGAATTCCTTAGACAAAAAGGAGATTACATTTTTTATGATAAAGCTAATGAAGAAGGAAACTTTGAACTTAAAAATGTAAGACCTGGAGAATATACTCTTTATGCTTTTGCAACTCATGGAACAATAACAAGGCAATTAGAAAAAAACAATATTAATGTGGGATTAGGTGGATTGGAATTAGGTGGATTGGAATTAGGAAATGTGGTCTGGGAAGCACCAAAATATAATAATTTGCTTTGGCAAATTGGACAATCTGATAGAACAGCTTCTGAGTTTAAATTTGGTAGTGAGATTAGAAATTATAAATGGATGACTATGCTACCAACTGAACTTAATTACACTATTGGTAAAAGTAAAGAACGTGAAGACTGGTATTATGCACAGCCAAAGGATTCAAAGTGGAATATTAACTTTAATCTAGATAAAAAATTCAACGGAAAAGTATATTTAACAGTTGCTTTAGCAGCAGCAACAACATATAAAATAGGATTGAAGAATTCGCCTTGTTTAATAATTGAAATTAATGGTAATGTCATTAAGAAAGCTCAATATGAAAATGATACAACTGTTTATAGAAGTGCTATGATGAGTGGCCGATATCATTTAGAAGAGATTGAATTTGACGGGGAGCTATTAAGACGTGGGAGAAATGTAGTTACTTTAGAAAGCATCGATGGTGCATTTATGTATGATACAATTCTTCTTGAAACTGATGAACCAGGGACATTTTTTACTATAGATCAAATGATGGAGAATTATAAAGATTCAGGACATATAAGTGAGAATGTATATTTAAACTTAAAAAATTGTTTAGAAAAAACAGGAACACATAGCAATATAGAAGTGATTGAAATAATGGAAAAGATTATTGATTCAATAGAATTCAACTGTGATATTAAAGACGTAATAAAAACAAATTTAAATGCTGTGAAAAATATTTAGGGGGGACTACATATGAATACAATTTATAGATGTTTTCCAGGGGGAAAATTTAAAGTATTAACAATGAGTTATGATGATGGAAGGGACGGAGATAGAAAGCTGGTTGAAATTTTCAATAAGCATGGAATAAAGGGGACTTTTCATTTGAATTCAGGACTAATAGAAAAATATGAACCATTAATAAGTGATACTTATGGAGACAGAATACAAAGAAATGAGATAAGAGAATTATATAAAGGTCATGAAGTATCTTGTCATACATTGACTCATCCAACAATAGAAAGATGCCCGATGTCGCAAGTAGTGCTGCAAGTCATTGAAGATAGAAAAGGATTGGAAAAGATAGTTGAATATCCTGTAAGAGGTTTATCTTACCCTAATGGATCTTATACTAATGACATAAAAAGCATGCTACATTATATTGGAATAGAATACTCTAGAATTGTTGGAAGTAGTGATAATTTTTCAATGCCTAAGGATTTCTATGAATGGAAAGCAACTTGCCATCATAACCATAATTTAATTAAACATGCAGAGGAATTTATTGAATTAAATAAAAAACAATATTTATACATGTTTTATGTTTGGGGACATAGTTTTGAATTTGGTAGAGATGATAACTGGATGTTGATGGAAGAATTCTGTGAAAAAATAGGTTGTAGAGATGATACATGGTATGCAACCAATATTGAAATAGTTGATTACATGAAAGTGTGTGATAATTTACAATTTTCTATGGAAGGGGACTTTGTATTTAATCCTTCAGCGCAATCAGCTTGGGTGAGCGTAGATAATACTATTTATGAGATCCGTGGCGGGAAGCAAGTATTCTTCAAATAGAAATAAGAAATATTTGATTGTATCAAATATTTAGAATTAAATTAAGTTTAAGTTTTATAAGTATACCAAGTTGGTAAATAAGACGGTTTAAGCTAGAAATGGAAAAGATATTGCACGTTATAAATGAACAAGATCCTCCAGTCTTTTGAAATAAGTCGATTTAATAATAACTATTTATTGTCGATTATGTACAGAATATTTTTGAAAGTGTTTGCTTGATTTGGATCAGTAAGGGTACCAGTATTAATAAATTAATTTTGATGTAATTAACACAAAGAAAGGATCATATGTAGATTATAAAAGCTTATTAATATATAGATAAGTCAGAAACTTTGGGTGTAAATATATTGTTTAAACAATGATATTAATTTGAAATCAACAGATAAATGTTGATTTTATTTTTAAAATATACAACACTCCAATAAAAAATACGATAAAACAAATAAAAAGAAGGGAAACAAAAATAAAATATATTGACATATTAAATCAAAAGAGTTAATATTTTCATATAGGGATTATATAAATGTTTAAGTAAACGTTAACTAAAGTGAGCAATATTCACTTATGTTGATCTAGTGAAACTGTAAATGTTTTAATGCTTCTGTTAAATCAACATAAAACAGTACAAAATAATACACATATAATAAATTTAAAGCTAAATAGCACTTCAGATTAAAAAACATAGTAAAGGGTAAGTTATTTAGGTTCGAACTGAAAGAAGAAGAGGGGTAATATATTTTACATAGAAACTCAAAGAGAGTGGATAATTTAAAATAGAAGTTTGCTTAATTGATATCATAATAATCGCAGAATATAATTCAAGGAGGATATTTAGTATGTCATCAGTAAGTGTTAATACAAAACTTAAATTGATTAATAAAATTGGATTTTCATCTTATCAGTTAAATTCTGTTACTGATGTTTTAGTAAACGCATGGCAAATGTATTTCTACACAACTTTTTGTAATATATCTATAGTTTCAGTTACATTGGTACTTACTATAAGTAAAGTTATAACTGCACTACTTACTCCAATGGTTGGTTATGTGAGTGATAACTTATATAAGACAGGGTTTGGTAAACGGTTTGGAAGAAGAAAAGGTCTTCTTTTGATAGGGATACCAATAAAAATACTTACTTTCCCATTATATTGGATACCTAATATGCCAACAGCATATTACTGTACAATAATAATTGCTATGTCATTTGTCGGACCTTTAATTACAGTTCCACAAGGAACTTTTGCAGCTGAGATGTCACGAAATTCAAATGAGCGTGCTCAATTAACTGGTTTAAATCAAATGGCTGCTGCAGTAGCAGGTATAACGTCTTCAATGTTTACAGTAAAATTATTTAGCATGTTTGGAGAAAATAATGCTAGTACATTTTTTATAGCAGCTATAATATATGATGTTGTAGCACTCATAGCTCTTGTGTTCTTTTACATATCAGTATATGAACGTCCAGTAGATGAATCACAAATTCAAATTACTAGAGAAAAACCTTCACTAAAGAAAGGGTTTATAAATATAGTTAATAATTTTAAATCAGCAATAAAATTGAAATCATATAGATATTATCTTGAAATGTATTTATCAGAGCAAATGTTTAGATCTTTAGCAGGTGCAATAAACACATATTTTATAGTTTTTGTATTACTTTTAAATCCAAAATCAGTATCAATTTCGACTAGTGTAGGATTTGTTTTTGGAATAATGTTTTTAACTTTCTATATGTGGTTAACAGCAAAGACTACTGGTACATTTACTTATAGGATAGGTGGAGTAGCAACAATACTGGTTCTTTTATGTTTTGGATATATTGGTTTATTCAGGCCAGCAAATACAGAATTATATTTGATAATTCTAACAGTTGCCTTAAATTTCGGAAAGACAGGTCTTGTTAATTCAGCACAATTTTTATTTACTTTTATACCAGATGTAGATGAAATATTAACAGGAAAAAGAAGAGAAGGGTCATATTCTGGGGTTAATAGTTTTCTAGATGTATTATTTACTACAATTGAAGTATTTATAGTTGGAGTACTTCTACAAGCTACAGGTTTTGTTAAGAATGCGACTACTCAGCCACAAACTACTATAACCGCTTTATTGGTTTTATACGTAATTGTTCCGATAGTACTAGTTTCAATAGGTATAGTAGTTTCTTACAAATTTAAGTTAACTGTAGAAAATCATAAAATATTAGAAGCAGAAGTTGAAAGATTAAAGAATGGTGGATCTAAAGAAGATGCTACTGCAGAAGTTAAGGCATTAGTTGAAGAATTAACAGGATTCTGCTATGAAAAATGTTGGGGAAATAATGATCTGTTAGGTCCTGAAGAGAAGACAAAACTTAGAGAAGCATTATTATAGAAGGCGTTATATGAAGATATATAAATAGTTATTAATTAGCAGGCAAATAATTGTACAAGTTATTACTAGTTCGGAGGGATAATAGTTGTAAAAGTAAAATGGTGAGATAAGTTACTTAAAACTAAATGTAATATTACATGGAGAATACCATGGAAGAAGATAACTGAAGATCCTAATGTAACAACTAATTGTGTTTCACAATAGAGTATAAATACTATTATGTGCTTGGAATTAATAATGATATGATTTGGGAAAATCTTATATAGATTTATTGAATGTTATACTGGGAGTTATGAAACTTAAGTTGTATAGAGTTAGCTAGTTTTTAGTTAACTCTATTTTAATATATTTTTATATTGTTTAACTAAGAAATATAAATAGATAAGTAAAAAATATTTCAAACAGGTGAGAGTATGTATATAATGAAAAGATTTGAAAAAGCAAATTGCACCTATGGAAGCCATATATTCGAATTTATATATTCATGAAGCATATTAAAAAATAAGAAAACCAAGTGAAATAAATTAAAAAAAGAATTTTAATGTTGTATTTATCGAAATATACAAATAAAAACAAATAAAAACAACAAAAAACATTGCAATTATAGAATAAAGTGATTATAATTTAATATATGGAATGTTAATTTGTTTATAAAAATATATAGATAAATTAAATTCAAAAAATACGTTAAATATTCCATGCAAATTGCTTTTATAAAAGCATAGTTAATTTGTAATTAATAGAAATATTAAAACATGGGACAAGAAGAATAAATATATTAGTGAAATAACTTGAAAGAAAGTGGGAGAAATAATGATTTTAGAAAATATGAAATTTATAAAAAACTTTAAAAAAATAACTGATGATTCATGGCTGAAAGGCTGGCATGAAAGAAATGGTGGAAATATAACTTATAGATTAACAGAAGATGAAGTAACAGAAATTAAAGGATTTATCAATGAAGATTCAGCATACACTCCAATTGGTGTAACTGTTAAAAACTTAGCTAATGAATATTTTTTAGTAACTGGAAGTGGAAAATTCATAAGAAACATGACAGTTTGTTTAGAAGAAAATGCAGGAATAGTTAAGATTGATGAAAAAGGTGAAAATTACAAAATAGTTTGGGGCTTAGTTAATAATGCAAGACCAACAAGTGAATTACCTTCACATTTAATGAGCCATTCAATAAAGGTTGAACAAACTAATGGAGCTCATAGAGTTATAATGCATTCTCATACTACTAATGTAATAGCATTAACTTTTGTATTGCCATTAGATGGAGCAGTATTTACTAGAGAATTATGGGAAATGGCAACCGAATGTCCCGTAGTATTCCCAAGTGGAATTGGTGTAGTGCCTTGGATGGTTCCTGGTGGAGCTGCAATTGCAGAAGCTACTGGTGAGCTAATGAAGAGCCACGATGTTGTAATTTGGGCACATCATGGAATCTTTTGTTCAGGAGAAACTTTAGATTTAACTTTTGGACTTATGGACACTGTAGAAAAGTCAGCTGAAATTTTAGTTAAAGTATTATCTATGGGTGGAAAGAAGCAAACAATAACATCAGATAACTTTAGAGATTTAGCAAAAGACTTTAATGTTAGTATTTCAGAAGATTATTTAGCTTAATAAAGTTAGTCTGAGTCTGGATTGAATAATTACTAAGTATAAACTCAAGCAATCTATCTCTGTATACGCCCACAGTCTCAGACAGCTTATTAAATATATCATAATATGGAAAATCTAAAATTACCCTTAAGATATTTAAGGGTAAGAATTAGATTTAATGGCTATGAAATTTTAAAGTTACTACGAATAAGTTATGAAAACGATTTATGAAATTAAAAATAAACTCAGAAGGAAATTGATAGTTATGGCAAATAGAATGATTCTAAATGAGACAAGCTACATAGGAGCAGGAGCAATTGAAAATATTGTTATTGAAGCAAAAGTAAGAGGTTACAAAAAAGCATTAATAGTAACTGATAAGGATTTAATAAAATTTAATGTTGCTACAAAAGTAACAGATTTATTAAAAGCAAATGATTTAGCTTTCGAAGTTTTTGATGAAGTAAAAGCAAATCCAACTATAAATGTAGTTTTAACTGGTATAGAAAAATTTAAAGCATCTGGAGCAGATTATCTACTTGCAATAGGTGGAGGTTCATCAATTGATACTGCAAAAGCTATTGGAATAATTATAAAGAATCCTGAATTTTCAGATGTAAGAAGTCTTGAAGGGGTAGCTCCAACTAAAAATAAATGTGTTGATATTATAGCAGTTCCAACAACAGCAGGAACTGCAGCAGAAGTTACAATTAACTATGTAATTACTGATGAAGAGAAAAAACGTAAATTTGTATGTGTAGACCCACATGATATTCCTGTTATAGCAGTTGTTGATTCAGAAATGATGTCATCAATGCCAAAAGGATTAACAGCAGCAACTGGTATGGATGCCTTAACTCATGCGATTGAAGGATATATTACAAAAGGAGCTTGGGAATTAACTGATACTCTTCATTTAAAAGCTATTGAAATTATTTCACGTTCACTTAGAAGTGCTGTAAATAATGAACCAAAAGGAAGAGAAGATATGGCACTTGGACAATATGTAGCAGGTATGGGATTCAGTAACGTAGGTCTTGGTATTGTTCATGGAATGGCACATCCACTTGGAGCTTTTTATGATACTCCACATGGAATTGCTAATGCAGTAATTTTACCATATGTTATGGAATATAATGCACAAGCTAGTGGAGAAAAATATAAAGAAATAGCTAGAGTAATGGGAGTTCAAGGTGTAGATAGAATGTCTCAAGAAGAATATAGAAAAGCAGCTATTCAAGCTGTTAAGAAGCTTTCAGAAGATGTTGGAATTCCTAAGACATTAAAAGAAATTGGTGTTAAAGAAGAAGATTTACAGCTACTTGCAGAATCAGCTATGGCAGATGCATGTACTCCAGGTAATCCAAGAGATACAAGCATAGAAGAAATCTTAGAAATATATAAATCAATTTACTAAAATTTAAATAATAAAAATAGTAGTAATAATATAAAATAAATCTATTAGATGACCAATTAAAAAAATCAGTCTATCTAAATGATATACTCCCTTTCATAGTAGACAGTTAGAATAATAAAACTGTGTTACTTAAGGGAGTATTTTTTATGATATAATTTTATATCATAAGCATATTTGGGGAAGAATTAGGGGGAAAGATAAGTGAGTTATATTGAAACAAAAATAAATGGAGTTAAATTTAAAACGACTACAGAAAAAGATATTCCAGTAATATTAGATTTTATAAAACAAATAGCAATATATGAAAATATGTTAGATAAAGTAGTTGCAACTGAAGAATCTCTAAAAGAATCTATATTTGATAAAAACAGGGCAGAAGCATTGTTGATTGAACTTGATAATAAAGCCATAGGATATATCGTATATTTCTTTAATTATTCAACCTTTGTTGGAAGAGAAGGATTATACATTGAGGACCTTTATATAAAACCAGAATATAGAGGACAAGGCATAGGAAAAAAATCTTTTGAATTATTGGTACATATTGCAAAGGAAAATAAATGTGAAAGATTAGAATGGACCTGTTTAGATTGGAATGAACCATCTCTTAAGTTCTATAAAAGTATTGGTTCTAAACAAATGAATGAATGGATTATTCACAGATTAGATAAAGAAGCAATTGATAGAATTAATGAAAAAGGTCTCTAAAAATATAATTACCATTATATGTTGCAATTAGAAATCTGAATAGAGTCAAGAACATAGGTGAAATTTTTATAAAAAATTGGTTTGTAATATATATTGTAATTTTGATTATTTAACAAAATTAAGTTACCATAACTAATTTTAATTAAGATTGCTTTTTGCAGCATATATATGAAAAAAATGACTGATTCAAAATAGTTTAAATTTTGAATCAGTTTTTTATATTTTATAGAGATTTAAGAGCAGTTTTATTAGAAGAACTAAATTTATTTTCAATTTCTAAAAAAATATGATTATCATAGTAGAAAAATATAAGGCAGATTATACTAGGCATAAAGATTAAAAATGTAATTGAAATATTATTTGATAAATAATATGTGAAGAAAATAGCACCAACCTTTAATATGGTTATAGGAAATTTTTTTATCGTATAATGTGTTGATAAGATTAATAAATCTTTGAACTTAATTTCGAATTTCGAATTTATAGGGAAAGAATATAAATTTAATAATAAGGTTATTATTATTAATATAGCAAAGAATATATGAATTCCATTTTCTCGCATATTTAAATAAAAATATTGAAAATCAATGAACAATACTGCAACTGTAATCAATTGTATTAACCATAATTTTAAGTTGGAAATAAAATTATCTTTATAAAAATTCCAAAAATGTGATGAGAAATATATGTCCTTTTCACATATTATTTTACCAACTGAAGAGTACAGAGCGCCTAAAGAAGGCCCTAAAGGAATTAGACAAATAAATAATATCAATAAATTAAATTGATTTGGAAAGATTGTTGTGAAAATAAAAAATAATATAAGCAATATATTACAAATAGCAAAATAAAGACTACTTTGAATAAAGCCAAAAATGTAATTTGATATTGTATAAAGTGATTTATCGTAAAAATCTTTTTTCATAATGCCTCCTGTATTATATAGATAATATTTCAAGTAAACTTTTACAATAGTATACATCTAAATTAAGAAAAATAAAATAATATTTTAGTAAAATTAAATATATTTTTACTGAAGGTATTATTTTGAATAATATACAAACTATTGTAATTTGGCTCCTAAAATATTTCAAAATAATTGATTCAAATTTACAAAACATGTATAATGAAACCGAAAAAATGATTTTAATAAACATTAATTCAAAAGTGTATAGTTAAGTATATTAATTTGAATTAGTAAAATATATGTGGGGGTGATAAAGAGTGGGCAAAGACAGTATAAATATTTATGCAATTGCAAAAGAAGCAGGAGTTTCGCCAGCTACTGTATCTAGAGTATTAACTAAAAATGCAAGAGTTAGTAAAGAAAAGAAGGAAAGAGTGCAAGCTCTAATTGATAAATATAATTTTAAGCCGAATGCATTGGCAAGAAAACTTAGTAATACAGAATCTAAAACCATTGGAATTTTATCATCAGATATACGCAACCCTTTTTATGCATCTTTATTTGTTGAATGTGAAATAGCTGCAAATGGAAGAGGATATACTGTTTTATTATGTAATTCCTTAGGTGAAAATGAATTAGAAGACTCACACTTAGAAGGATTATTTGAACAAAGAGTAGATGCTATTATTCAAACGGGTGGTAGAGTAGATGAATTGATTTCAGATGAAGAGTATGTGGAACACGTAAATAAGATAGCAGATTCTATTCCAGTTATAATCACAGGGAAATTAGAGGGATCAGAATGTTATCAAGTTAATATAGATCAAGGATATGCTATGGAAGTTTTAATGGAATATATAATAGGGCTGGGTCATGAGGAAATAGCATTACTTGGTGGAAGAAAAAATGTAAAACCTACTTATGATAAACAACTACGCTATCGTCAATTACTTACAAGACATGCAATTGAATTTAATAAAGATTGGATTATTGAATGTGAGAGTTATAATATTGAAGGCGGTTATGAATGTATGAATCAATTATTTGATTCTAATAAAAAATTGCCATCAGCTGTAATTGCTATTAATGATTTTACAGCAATTGGTATTATGCGTTCTATAAGAGAACATGGACTAGAAATTCCAAAGGATATTTCTGTTGCAAGTTTTGATAATACTTTTGTATCAGAAGTTGCTACGCCTAAATTGACTACTGTTGGATATGATTATAAGCTGCTTGGAGAGACATTAATAGATGTTGCTATAAATGCTATATATAAGAAAGAGCCTCCACGAATGCAATTGATTAAATCTGAACTTGTAATTAGAGATTCCTGTAAAGAAATTGATATGAAATAAACAATTAATATTATAAACAGTGATGTTATGAAGCTGGATATTTAATATAAAACTTTAAATATATAAAAGATAAATGAAATTTATTTAGAAAGTTATTTTATATTTATCTTTAATTTTCTTACGGAATATATATTTGCAAAATTAAGCTAACAATAATTTAATTAACAGAAATAAAATTTAAGATACATAAAAGGAATTTTTATACTTTTGAAGTTGAAGGATTAAGTATAGAAATTTTTTTAGTTTTACAAATATTAACCATGGAAAATAAAGTAACATTTACAAAAAAACAGATTGACAGAAAATAAATGTGAGAGTTATAATGAAAACATGAAATGGGTTTCATAAGGATTTGATAAGCAGATATAAATGAAAATTTCGCTAAAATCAAATTTTAATCATTTAAATTTCAATTAATTTACAATGAATACATAATATACATATAAAATAATTATAAAGATTAGGTAAAAATTGTTTAATATTTTATTATTAAACAATAAGAATTTATTTTTTTTAATAATTCTTGAAACCAGTTTCAAAAATACTTGAATGGAGGAATATTAGTGTGAAAAAGAAGTTAACACAAAGAAACAATTCGCAAGTAGCAGCAGTAAGAAAGAAAACTTTCTGGAAAAAGGTAAGGGACAATAAGACATTGCTTTTGATGTGTTTACCCGCGATTGCATTCTTTATAATTTTTGCTTATTTCCCTATGCCAGGTGCATATATTGCTTTTACAGATTTTAATTATAAAAGTGGTATTTTTGGAAGCAGATTTGTAGGATTTGATAATTTCAAATTCTTAATTCAATCTGGTAGCTTGTGGTTATTAACAAGAAATACAATTTTATATAATATTGCATTCATTGTATTAGGGAATATGTTACAGATTTTTGTGGCAATTTTGCTAAATGAAGTGAAAAACAAATTATTTAAAAAAGTAGCTCAAACTATCATGTTCTTACCTTATTTCATTTCAGCAGTATTAATAGGTTTATTAGCATTTAATGTTTTAAACTATGATTTTGGATTTATGAATTCCATAATCAAATTCTTTGGAGGCGATCCTGTAAAAGTTTACTCGATGCCAATGGCGTGGCCTATCATTATTATCATTGTGAACTTATGGCAACAAACAGGATATGGATCTATTGTATATTTTGCATCTATATGCGGTATTGATTCAAGTATTATTGAAGCAGCAGAAGTAGATGGAGCAAACATAATACAAAGAATTCGCTATATTATTTTGCCAAGTTTGAAACCAACAGCAATTATTTTATTCTTATTTGCAATTGGTGGAATAATGAAAGGTAATTTTGGTTTATTTTATAACTTAGTAGGTTCATCTAACTCAATGTTATTTCCAACAACAGATATTATAGAAACTTATGTATATAGAACATTGATGAACAACTTTAACTTTGCAAATTCTGCAGCAGTAGGTTTATATCAATCAGTTTTTGGTTTTATACTTGTTATGGCTTGTAACTGGATTGTTAAAAAAATTGATGAAGAATATGCACTATTCTAGAGGAGGATTAAGATGGAGACTAAAATTAATAATACTGCAAAAATAGAGACTAAAATTAATAGTACTATTAAAAGAGATACTATGACAAAAATAGTACATGCCTTTTCCTATACATTTATAACACTTTTTGCTTTAGCATGTTTAATTCCTTTTGTACTTATGATTTCTGCTTCTTTTAGTACTGAGACGATAATCACAAAGAGTGGATTTGCAATATTACCACAGGGATTTACGACAGCAGCTTATGGATTGGTTTTCAAAAGCCCTAGGATATTAATTGGTTCATATGTAGTAACTATAATTATGACCACTGTAGGAACTTTAATTGGATTGTTTATAGTAGCAATGACAGGTTATGCGCTTCAACGTAAAGACTTTCCATTTCGTAACGGTATTTCATTTTTTATTTATTTCACAACTTTGTTTTCAGCAGGTTTAGCACCTACTTACTTATGGATGACTCAATATTTAAATTTGAAAGATAGCTATTTAGCAGTACTTTTACCACTATTAATGAGTCCTTGGCTAATTATACTAATGAAAAACTTTGTGAAATCCATTCCATATGAAATTACAGAATCAGGGAAAATGGATGGTGCAGGTGATTTTACGATTTTTGTTTCATTAATTTTACCTATGTTAAAGCCTGCTTTAGCAACAATAGGTTTATTCATAGCTTTGGGGTATTGGAATGAATGGTATAACGCTATGTTGTATTTATCATCTTCTGTAGAATATAAGCCATTACAAAATTATTTATATGGAATTGTTAATCAGGCGCAAGCGTTAAAGAGTTCAGTAGCTGGAGCGAATGTACCAGTAGGAGAGCTTCCTACTACAACTTTAAAAATGGCTACAGCAGTACTCGCAACAGGACCAATTATTTTCTTATATCCATTTGTACAAAAATATTTCATTGCAGGCATTACTGTAGGAGCTGTAAAAGGTTAAGTTTACATGATAAGGGTATGATGATATTTCTCATAATGGGAATTACATAAATTTATATTATTTAGGGAGGCAATTAAATGAGTAAAATAGGAAGAAAAATTTTAGCTACGTTATTAGTTGGAGCAATGGCCTTAAGTATATCAGGATGTGGTGGAAACAATTCAGGCAAATCATCTGGTAAGGCTACAACTACTGTAAAAGCAGATGGTACAATTGATACCTCCGAGCATGTTAAAGTAAAATTTGTTGTTTTAGGAGATAAACCAACAAATGGAAGATTAGAAGCTACATTAGAAAAAGTAAATGAAAAATTAAAAGAAAAAGCAAATGCTGAATTAGAACTTCAATATGTTGAATGGGCTGATTGGCAAACTCAATATAATTTATTATTAGCTAGTGGAGACAAAACTATTGATTTGATTACCACTGCTACGGATTGGTTAGATGCATGGCCAAATGTTAAAAAGGGTTCTTTTTTACCATTATCAGAAGATATGTTAAAAACATATGCACCTCAAACATATTCAAGTGTATCAAAGGAACATTGGGATCAATGTAAATATAAAGATCAAATTTACTTAATTCCAGAAGATAATTATTCACAATATACAAATCAAGGAATGTATTATAGAGGTGACTGGGCTAAAGCAGCTGACCTTGACCAAGTTAATAATTTCACTGATTTAGGAAAGTATTTCAAATATGTTAAAGAAAATAAAAAGGATTGTATTCCTTGGGATGTATCTGGTACAGTAGCATTTGCGAATCAATTAGCTGGTGGATATATTCAATCTAATACAAAGAATGTATCAATTGATGGAATTCCAATTGGGTTATCTACATTATTCTATGGAAAGTCTAAAGAGGATCCTTATACATTAACATCTCCATATATGGAAGGTAGTACATTTGAAGATTTTGCAGCATTAACAAAATCTTGGTCAGATGCAGGATATTGGAGAGAAGATGTATTAAATTACAATGGTAACAGTCGTGATTTAATGTATACAGGACAATCTGGTGCAGATCAACATCACAGTCAAACATATTATACAACTGCAAAACCTTTAATGGATATAAAACAACCTGGCTCTGATTTGAAAATGTTTTCTTTCTCAGAACCTAGTAAAAACCTTACAAAAGTAGTTATTACACATGGTGCATTAGCAGTTGGGGCAAATTCCCAAAATCCTGAACGTGCTTTAATGGTATATGATTTACTTCGTAATGATAAAGAAATTTATAGATTATACAATTATGGTATTGAAGGAAAAGACTATACAGTTACAGCTAAAGGTGAGTTAGCAAGACCAGAAGGATTTGATAAATCAAAAGATGCACTTGATACAAATTTCTGGTGTGGACGTAATGATAACTTAGAACTTACAGATTCTACTTGGTATGCTGGAAGAAGTGACATGATTAAAAACTATGACAGTTATGCAATTGAATATCCTTATGGTCAATTTGTTTTTGATAATAGTAAAATAACTACACAAATTGCTGCTATGGCAGATGTATGTGCAAAGTATATTCCTAAAATTTCATTTGGTAAGGTTGCTGATCCAAAGGCTGAAATTGCAGCTTTCAAAGCAGAATTAAAGACAGCTGGATATCAAGAAGTATTTGATGAAATTCAAACACAATTAAAGGCTTCAAAAAAATAAGAACTAATTAAGTCAATTTATATAAAAATGGTATCTTGACTCAATAAAAAAATGGTTGCTACAAAATATCATATATATATATGGATAATTTTGTAGCAATCTTTTTTAATCTTTATAAGGAATTATTAAATAACTCTCTATAAAGATTAATTAGTTAAACATTATAAAATTGAAAAGGAGAAATAAATATGAAAAATTCTCGAAAATGTACAACACTATTAGTATTATTAGGTTCAGCTTTAATATTGCAACCATCTCCAGCAAGTGCAGCGTCTAATATTGATAATAAAGAAGAGAAATTAGCAATAAGTACAACCAATTATATTATGGAAGCACAACTTAATGATGTGTTAGTAACTACTACAACCTCTGCAGTTACAAAAATAAACGTATCTTCTGCAATTACATTAAATGATTTGCAAAATAAAATTAATGATGTAGCAGCAAAAGTAGAGCAAGATAAAAATTTAGGTGTAACTTTCGCAACAGATAAATTAAGTGAGTTATACTTAGATGCAGCAAAAGTAGATGGTACGTTACCTTATTTTCAATCAATTATTGATACAGCAAAACAATTGATACAAACAAGTAGTGTAGATGAAAATGCTATTAAAACTGCTTACAATGCAATTGATACAGCATATAATACACTTAGAACAATAAAGACATATGATTCCTTTAGTGGTACTGATGGTGGAGTATGGAAAGATACAAATGGTGTACCGATTCAAGCTCATGGTGGTCAAGTACAAAAGATAGGAGGCAAATGGTGGTGGTATGGTGAAGATAAGACCAAGGGTTATAGAAGTAACGGTATAAGTGCATATTCATCAGACGATCTTTATAATTGGACTTTTGAAGGATATGTTATGAGAACAATAAGTAAGAGAGAGCAGTTAGATACTGATCCATATTTTTCAGAGGTTTATAAAGAATATACTGTGGCAGAAAAAGATAACGTATACTTATGCTTTAATGATTCCAGATCAGTTATTGAAAGACCTAAGATGATTTACAATGAAAAAACAGGTAAATATGTGCTTTGGTTTCATGCAGATGGTCCAACTGTCGAATCACCAGATAGTGATTATGCAGCAGCAATGGCTGGTGTTGCAATAAGTGATTCACCAAATGGCCCATTTAAGTTTCTCGGCAGATATCGTTTAAACGTATGTCCAGAAGCTGATAAAAAGGGAGAATGGTATGAAAAAAGTGCAGGTTTTGCAAGAGATATGAATTTATGGGTTGATGATGATGGTACAGCATATATAATTTATTCTAGTGAAGAAAATAGAACTATGTTCATTTCAAAATTAAATGCTGATTATACAAATTTAGCTACTGATGTAGATAATGCAGTAAAGGGGATAGATTTTGTACGTCTATTTCCAGGAGCGCAAAGAGAAGCTCCTGCTTTATTTAAGTATAATGGCAAGTATTATATGATTACATCAAGTGCTACTGGTTGGGATCCAAATCAAGCAAAATATTGGGTTGCAGATAGCATCTTAGGTGAATGGAGTGATATAGGGGATCCTTGTATTGGTGATACAGATAGAAAGACATTTTATTCACAAAGTACAAATGTAATCACTGTTGATAAAAATAGCGGCAAGTTTATTTATATGGGAGATAGATGGAACTCTCATGATTTACCTAATTCAAGATATATATGGCTTCCATTAGAATTTGATTCAAATGGTAAATTGTTAATGAAACCTTATACTAATTGGAAACTTGAAAATCTAAATAATAAATACAGTGTTCAGTTAAATACTAAACTTAAAGATGTTTATACTGATGTTGCAGATATTCCTAAGACATTAAGTATTAAAGTATATGAAAATGGTCAATTGGTTGACAAAGATACTACAGTTACATGGAATATACCAGAACTTAAACCTATGGTGCAAACAAATATTACTGGAGTATTAGATGCTGTTGGTAGAGAAATAAAGACATCTGTTATTGATATTCCTAATAATTTAAAATATTATATCGATTGTGGTAATACAAAATCAAAGGAATACGATTTAGCAAATAATAAAGTTGTACTAAAGAATAATGATACATCAGATAAGGCTTATACAAAAGGAAGTTGGGGATATTCTAGTAAAATAGGAACTGATATTGACCTATATTCAACTACAAGTACAGATTCATTTCAAACTGGTTATTGGGCTCAGTCAGGAAAAACAATTGATTATGTGGCATCTCTTGAAGCAGGAAACTATAATTTATATGCAGGTTTTAATGAATGGTGGGGTGCAAACAGAACTATGGGGATTTCTATATCCTATAAAGATGCAAGTGGACAGATAGTTAAGCAAAATTTAGGGACTTTTACGAATAGTAGTCAAAAGACTGTAGATTATAGTTTTAAACTACCTGTTGATTCAGATGTTACAATTAGTGTATATAAACCTAATAGTAGTAATCCTGATGTAATTTTAAGTTGGTTGGCGATTCAATTTGATAATGTTGAAGTACCTATAGAAGAAAATCCAAATATGAAGGATCTTTATACTGGAATAGATGAACTTCCACAAACATTAAATATTAAAGCGTTTGAAAATAATGAGTGGGTTAGTAAAAATACTACAGTAAAATGGGATATATCAACACTTACTCCTATGGTACAAACTACTGTTACTGGGACATTGGGATATAGTGGTAGGAAAATTCAAGCAAATGTTTTAAATATACCAAAGAATTTACAATATTATGTTGATTGCGGTGCAAAAAATAGTTCTACGATATATGATTTAATAAATAAAAAAGTTAAATTAATGAATAATCAAGTATGTGATCAAGCTTATACAAAAGAATCTTGGGGATATATAGGCAAAATAGGAACAGATATTGGTTATAAAAATGAAGTTGATAGTGCAAATCCATATAACAGTGGATTCTGGGCTTATGATGGTAAAAATATCGATTATGCTGTACCTCTTAAGGCTGGGAATTATAATTTATTTGCAGGCTTTAATGAATGGTGGGGTGCAAACAGAACTATGGGTATGTCTGTATCTTATAAAAATTTAAGTGGAGAAATCGTGAAACAAGAATTGGGTACTTTTACTAGCAGTGGTAAGAAAGATGTGAATTATACATTTAATTTACCACAAGATGCTGAAGTTACAATTAGTGTCTATAGACATAATAGTAACAATCCTAATGTAATTCTTAGCTGGTTTGCTCTTGAAAATATTATACCAGAGTATGCAATTAATGTAGAGGTAGGAGAACATGGAAGTATAAGTCCAAGTGGATCTGTAAATGTAGAAAAAAATCAAAGTAAAACTCTTACGATTACACCGGATGATGGATATGAAATAAGCGATGTTAAGGTAGATGGAGCGAGTGTTGGCGCAGTTAGCAGCTATGCTTTTAAAGATGTAACAAAGGCACATACAATAATTGCAACCTTTAAAGTAAAGAATAGTCGACCAGGTAATAGTTTATCAATTAATGTAGAGGTAGGAGAACATGGAAGTATAAGCCCAAATGGAGCTATAAATGTAGAAAAAAATCAAAGTGAAACTTTTACTATTACACCGGATGATGGATATGAAATAAGTGATGTTAAAGTAGATGGAGTGAGTGTTGGTGCAGTTGGTAGCTATACTTTTAAAGATGTGACAGAGGTACATACAATAAGTGCAATTTTTAAAGTAAAGAATAGTCCAGCAAATAATAGTTTATCAATTAATGTAGAGGTAGGAAAACATGGAAGTATAAGTCCAAGTGGATCTGTAAATGTAGAAAAAAATCAAAGTAAAACTTTTATTATTACACCAGATACCGGATACAAAATAAATGATGTTAAGGTAGATGGAGTGAGTGTTGGTGCAGTTAGTAGCTATGTTTTTAAAGATGTGACAAAGGCACATACAATAAGTGCAACCTTTAAAGTAAAGAATAGTCCATCAAGTAGCAGTTCATCAAAAAATAGTTCATCATCAGCAAATAATGTTTCTGACACAGTAATTACAAAAACTGATGAGGCATCAATAATAAATGCTATAAATAGTAGAACTACAAATACTATTGTAATAGATGTAAGTAATACTAAGAGTACACATAATATTGGTGTAAATGCAGTTAATACAGGAATAACAGGCAATACCCCGTTAATAAGTAAAAATATAATAAAGGATTTAAAAACTAATGTAGATAAGACTTTAGTTATAAAAGCAGCTGATTCTAGCATTGAAATAAAAAGTAAAGATGGACAAATACAATTTACTGAAAATGGTGTGGCAGTTACTGGATTTAAGTTAGTAGGTCAAGCAGAGTACTATTTAAATGAGAGGGGAATTATGCAAACAGGTTGGGTACAAACTCCAGAGAAAAGTTGGTATCATTTAAATCTAGAGACAGGAATCAAGGAAAAAAATTGGATAAAAGAAACAAACGGGAATTGGTATTACTTAGATAATAATTCAGGAGCTATGAAGATAGGTTGGGTAAAAGATAATGCGACATGGTATTATTTAAATAATGATGGAACTATGAAAACCGGTTGGCTTAAAGAGAGTGATGGAAGCTGGTATTACTTAGATATAAGCGGAGCAATGGCTAGTAATACAACAATAGATGGCTACCAATTAGGAGAGAACGGAGCTTTGATTTAATAGAACAGTTAAAAGATTTCAGTATTGAAGTAAAAAAAGGAACCAGACTTTAAATCTGGTTCTTTTATACTACGGATTTCTTTATTCATTTACAAGATTTCCCTAGCAAAAGAGATCCAACATCCTGGTAATCCTAGACAAGTTTAATTGCTAAAAGGTATTAAAATAGAATACTCATAGACCAACAGCAAGTCATAGAAATGACCATTTGAAAGATGACATAACTGGCATAGCGTAAAGAATTTCATTCTATATGGTTAAAAGTTTCATAGTGAAGTTCTTTCGTATTAATCATGTTAAATTAAGAATAGGAGGTTTATATGTTTTATTGTTTTAATCCCAATATATTGCCAAAAATAAGATTGATAAATTCTGCTACAATTGATTTACCTTATGTACATAAAAGACGAAAAGCAGATGAACATATTTTATATATTATTAGAAAAGGAAGTATGTATATAATAGAAAATGGAGAAAAATATATTTTGACGGAAGGAGATTCTTTTCTGCTTGATCCATCTTATATTCATGAAGGATATAAGGGAGCTTATTGTGAATATTACTATATTCATTTTCAACATTCAGATATTCATAAAATGGAGGAATCTTTAGAATATTCAATTACCCAGGAAATTTTAGAAAATCGTAATGATTCTCTTCAAAGTAATTCTTTTTCTTATGAGATTTATGAAAAGGACAAATTATTAATTCCTAAAAGATATCATTTTTCAAATTACAATAGTTTTATTACGATTAATTGCTTGTTAAATGAGGCTATAGAGCATAATAAAAATCAAATGGAAAATTATAAAATACTTTGTTCCTGCAAAGTCCTTGAAGCACTTATTGAAATAATAAGAAGTTTTGTTTTTACAGAGATAGAAAATCTATCTTCTGGGGTTCCCAAATCATATAGAAAAATACAGGAATTATTAAAATATTTAAACACAGAATATGCAAATAAGATTACTAGCAGCACAATTGAAAAACAATTTTCTTGTAATTTTGATTATATGAATCGAGTTTTTAAAAAATTGACACAGAAAACTATTTTTACTTATTTAAATACAGTTCGTATTGATCATGCCAAGGAACTAATTTCTACTACTTCTTTGAAGTTTTCAGAAATTAGTAGCAATGTAGGTTTCAATGATGAATATTACTTTAGTAAAGTTTTTAAAAAATATACAGGTATTCCTCCTACGGTTTATGCAAGAGGAATTTTAAAAAAATAAATTATTATAAAATGATCTTTGCTGATTTTAAATTATCTCCATAAACATCTATATGGATAGGAGTTTCTTTAGAAGTTTTGCGGATGTATAAAAGCAGGTGGCCTTCATAAGCTCTACGATAATTAACTGTATACTCTGTGACATCAGAAAGATCACCATTTTCTAATCCAAGTAATACTCCAGGACCTTGAATTTTTACATAAAGCATTGTACTGTCATTTACAACATGGTGATTTTTTGTATCGGTAATTGTAACTTCAATTTGAATGATATTTTCATTAACAATTACATCAGAAGATTGATTTTTCCATAAGGAAAGCTCAATATTACAAGAAGAAGTTGTTGTTTTCAATGTATCTAGTATTTTTTCAGAGCCTTCATTAGATATATGGGTTCCAATTACTTCTAGTTTACCTTCTTCAAAAGGTAAAATCCATGATATATAACCAGTTTGGTCATCTACAGTTTTAATACCAATACTTTTTCCATTACATAATAACTCAGCACTTGCAAGGTTTGTGTAGCAGCGTACTAAAATAAGCTCATCAGGAATGTAATTCCAAGAATTATACATAGGTTTCCATTCATTTTCATTATCATCATCTGATCTTGCAGTTACTATTTTTAACATAGGTTTTGAGGACCAAAGACTTTGCCTACGATAAAAAGAAGTTTTCTCAAATCCAGCTAAAGTTAGAATTCCAGCTCCAGAACCATGAATTGGCCATCCGTGTGCTTCACCTAAATAGTCAATTCCTGTCCATAAAAATTGTCCTGAAATATAGTCATTTTCAAATACTGATTTCCAAGCTTCAAAACTATGACTGTTTTCGCTTCCGAGGAAAGGTTTTTCAGGAAAACGAGAATGGTCTTGTTCATAGAAGTCTTCTTTATAATTATAGCCAACTACATCTAAGGAATCGATAAAACCAATTTGTGTAGATAATTCAGGAAAAGCTACAGCAGCAGTAACAGGGCGAGTTTTATCTTCCTCTTTTACTATCTTTGTAAGCATTGCGGCAAGTACTGATAAACGTTCAGCATTTGGTCTGTTAGAATTATATTTTCTTTCTTCAGCAGGTTTATTAGCATCGTTGTTACCAGTCATATTAGAGAATAGGGGATGACAATAAGGATCATTTGGATAATCAATTTCATTACCAATACTCCACATTACTATACTTGGATGATTACGATCTCGCTTAATAAGAGATTTTAAATCACGTTCGTGCCATTCAGGAAAATCTTCATAATAACCTTGATGTCTTGGAGGATATACATTATGACCATTCCACCATTTATTTTTAGGGCCTTCCCATTCATCAAAAGCTTCATCCATAACTAAGAATCCCATTTCATCACATAAATCATATAATTCTGCCATATGTGGATTGTGACTCATTCTAATAGCATTGCAGCCCATTTTCTTTAACTTCATAAGTCGGCGCATCCATACTTCGGGGAGAACAGCAGCACCTAAGCAGCCAGCATCATGATGTACACAGACTCCTTTAAAATTTGTAGAAACTCCATTTAAGAAGAAACCTTTGTCAGCATCAAAAGAAAAACTTCTAATTCCTACCATATCAATTTTTACAATATTACATGATTCTGAACTATCAATAGAATTACTGTCTTCAGCAGTATTTTGTTCAACTTTAAGTTTTGTTATTAATTTGTAAAGGTTAGGCTCCTCTGGCGACCATAATAAAGGAAATTCAACGGAGCCTTCTGTTAAGAGTGTCTCAGTTTGACCTTTTAAAATTAATGAAGATTTAGAAAAACAAGCAGCTTCAGATTCATCTGTATTAAGAAGAATATTTTTTACAGTTATCAATGAATCAAAAGAACTATCATTTGAAATTTGATTGTATATAGCAATTTCTGCCTTATCAGAAGTTACAGAAGGTGTTGTAAAAAAGATTCCATCAGGTGTAGGATGTACTACATCTTCTACTATAATTTGAATCTTCCTTGTAATACCTGAACCTGTAAACCACCTAGAATCTGAAATATCACTGTGATCTACCTTTACGCTTATAAAATTTTCATCATTACCAAAACAAGCTTGATCTGTAATGTCGTAACGAAAAGTTGTATATCCATAAGGCCACTTGCCCTTATAATAACTGTTACACCAAACTTGACTGTTTTTATAAACACCATCAAAAACTATCCATATTTTTTTACCACGAAAAGCTTCAGGAAGTGTAAATTTTTTATGGTACCATCCAATTCCACCAGAAAGGTAACCTGTTCCACTTGAATAGTTTCTATCAAAAGGTTGATTTACAGACCAATCATGAGGCAGTGTTACTTTCTCCCAATCAGATGAGTCATAACCTTTTTCCCACGCATTTGGACAATCACCTAAATGAAATTTCCAATCTCTATTTATATTTATATATGTTGTATCCATTTTTAAATTACCTCCATTTTTATTTAACTTTGATTAAAACTACTTTATTCTTAACTTTTTTATTATGAATTTTCGAGAAGTTTATTTTGAATAACTAAAGTCGGACTAACCAGAATTCCATTTATAACTCACGAATCCATGGCAATGCAGTTGAGATAGTTTTAGTATATTCTTTTATATAATAGATACAATGGAATTTGGAGAGTGTACTTGTAAAATAGAGACATATAGACTAGATTTTTTATAAAAGTTAACAATATAATTTCTAATCAATTTTCTACATTAAGCTCATGTAAAGTAACTAAGCATATGTATTTTATTTATTCGAACAATAAAGATTAAAAATAATAATGCATTAGATAAACAAAAGTATAGGTTTAGTAAAAAAATATTTTTTATCTTTTATTCTAATAATTTTATGATTATATTAATTACTGAAAGAGTAGGTTTTATAAAGAAAATTATTTTACTAAAGTTTAGTAAAATAATTGAAATTACAAGTTTGATAAAATATAATTAATCTGTAAATTAATTAAAATAAAGAACTGATTAAAAAATGGGAATTATTTGGATCTTATTGTGAATCGTTATTGACTATAATCAAATGAAAAAATATCAATAAAAATCGAGAAAGATTAATTTTTCTCGATGAGAAAAAAGGAGATGGTAATTTTGAATAATAAATCAAATGTACAATCTAAGAAAACAGAGATGAAATCATATTTATTCACACATTTTTTCGATGGGGAGGATAAACCAGAGTGCGAACAAGTTTATTTTTCTATAAGCAAAGACGGAATTAACTGGGAAGCCTTAAATAAGGAAAAACCTGTTTTAATAAGTGAACTGGGTGAAAAAGGTGTTCGTGATCCCCATATTATACGTTCTCCAGAAGGGGATAAGTTTTATTTGGTAGCTACGGATTTAAGTATTTACCACAATAATGACTGGACAAGAGCTCAAACAATGGGAAGTAAGTCCATTATGGTATGGGAATCTTCTGATCTAGTTAATTGGTCAAATCAAAGAATGGTTAAGGTAGCAATGAATGATGCAGGCTGCACATGGGCACCAGAGTCTATATTTGATAAAGATACAGGCGAATATATGATGTTTTGGGCATCGAAGGTGGAAAGTGACAATTATTTAAAACAAAGGATTTATAGTTCAAAAACCATAGATTTTATGCATTTTACAGAACCACAAATTTATATTGAAAAAGAAAATAATATCATTGATACAACTTTTATAGAACAAGGTGGGAAGTATTATAGGTTTTCAAAGGATGAGACATTTTCATCTATAATCATGGAAGTTAGTGAAACATTAATGGGCACTTTTACACCAATAAATAGTTTCACAATGCTTAATGTAAAGGGATACGAGGGCCCAATTTGTTATAAATTAAATGATCAGGAAAAATGGTGTTTATTATTAGATGCATTTGCAACCAATCAAGGTTATAAGGCATTTATGACAGATGACCTGTCAACAGGTAACTTTGTTGAAATAAGTTCAGAATTTAATACTCCATATAAGTTTAGACATGGTACAGTTATACCTATTACAGAGGAAGAATACAATACTTTAAAAGAAGCTTATGGAAAAGAGATGCAAGTTTAGCTTAAGTTACAAGGAATGAAGAAGATTTATATATAATAGTAGATACTAGATAAGTAGGAGATTTAAACAACAATAATAGGTAAATTTTGAGTAATGTATATAGGCAGAGTGAGTAAGTTATAATGGATTTTATTTATATAATAATTAATAATATCGAGGTAGTGGAGGAGTATTACTATGGAAGAAAAAAACGAATATACCATAATGCTAAATATGGAGTCGGAAGGTATTGAGATTAGTCCTATGTTATATGGATTATTCTTTGAAGATATTAACTTTTCAGGTGATGGGGGAATTTATGGAGAATTGATTAAAAATCGTTCTTTTGAATACTTTGATATTAATGGGGTTTTGGATAAAAGACTAATGGGATGGGAAAGACTTGAGAGTAAAAATGGTGAATTGGAAATTGAAGTTCTCACAGATAAACCTTTGAGTGTAAATAATACTAATTATCTTCATATAGATGTAAAAAAGGCAGATGGTAGAGTTGGTATTAAAAACTTAGGTTTTAATGATATAGGCTTTTCAATTAAAAAAGATGAAAAATATGACTTTTCTATGTTTGCAAGAAGTTTTAATGGTGATAAATCTATAACTGTTATTGCAGCAATACAAAATGCTAATACAGGAGAAATTTATGGACAAACTTCTTTTGAAATAGCAGGTGACAAGTGGAAAAGGTATGAAATGGTAATTGATTCTAAGGCTACTTTTGCAAATGCTATTTTTGTTTTATTTTTTAAGGAAACAGCCAGTCTTGATATAGATATGGTTTCTTTATTCCCACAAAAGACTTTTAATAACAGAAAAAATGGTTTAAGAGCTGATTTGGTACAAATATTAAAAGATATAAAACCATCGTTTTTAAGATTTCCTGGAGGGTGTATAGTTGAAGGTAGAAGTTTTGAAAATATGTACAGATGGAAGGAGACTATTGGTGATATTTCTGAAAGAAAAATAAATTGGAATCGCTGGCAATTACAAGAATACCAATTACCTAATCAAAATTCTGATGAATATTTTCAGTCATATGGACTAGGTTTTTATGAATACTTTCTTTTATGTGAAGATATTGGAGCAGAGCCAGTTCCAATTTTAAATGTAGGTATGACTTGCCAATGGCATGAAGGTTTATTAGTAGAAGTTGATGAATTAGATGAATATATTCAAGATGTATTGGATTTAATTGAATATGCAAATGGAGATGAAACTACAACTTGGGGGAAAAAGAGAATAGAAGCAGGACACTTAGCACCTTTTAACTTGAAATATATAGGCATTGGTAATGAACAATGGGACGAGCAATATTTTGAAAGATATGAAATATTTCATAAGGTCATTAAGAGCAGATATCCTGATATAAATCTTATAACTAGTGCAGGATGGACATCAGATGGTAAAGAATTTGATAAAGCCTATGAATGGATGAAAATAACTGAGCAGAAAGCTGAACTTGTAGATGAACACTTTTATAAAGAACCTGCTTGGTTTATTGAAAATGTTAATAGATATGATAATTATGATAGGAAACTTCCAAAAATTTTTGCAGGTGAGTATGCAGCTCATACTTCAACTATAATACCTGAAAGAAGAAATAACTGGGAAGCAGCACTTTCAGAGGCAGCATTTTTAACTGGTGTAGAAAAAAATTCTGATCATGTATGGATGACTAGTTATGCTCCATTATTAGCAAAAACAGGTTATTGTCAATGGCAGCCTAATTTAATTTGGTTTAATAATAGTGAAGCTTATGGTACTCCAAGTTATTATGTGCAACAAATTTTTAGTACTAATGTTGGTAATAGAATTATTAAAACTGACATTTTAGATGGAACTGCAACAGATTTATATGTTGTTTCAAGTTTTGATAAGAAAAATAGTGAAATAATAATAAAGGCAGTAAATTTATCTTGGGAATCGAAAAGAGCGACAATAAAAATAAATGGAATAAAAGAACTTTCATCTATGGCAACTGCAATTGAACTTTCATCAAATGAATTAACAGATGAAAATTCTTATGAAGCTCCAATGAAAATTTCACCTGTTACAAAAATTATAGAAGACATAAATGAAGAATTTACTTATGAATTTCAACGATATGGATTAACTGTATTAAGATTGCAGGTTAAATAAAATAATTCTTATGTAATTACTTTTTAGTTTAAATAAAAATCTCTTGAAGGAAGTGTTATTAATGTATGATCATCATAAAAAAGCAATTAAAGATATAACTAATAAACTTAAAGTTAAAGAAGAAATACTAGGTATAATTATTGGTGGATCTGTAGCTCATGGATTTGCAAATAAGGAATCTGATATAGATATAATGATTGTTTTATCAGATGAATATTATAAAAAGTCTTTAGAGGAAAAGAATATAAGTTATTATGAGGAAGAAGTTTGTTCATGGGATGGTGGATATGTAGATGGTAAATATATTTCTGTAGATTTTATAAAAAAGTTATGTGAATGTGGAAGCGAACCAGCTAAATTTGCATTTAAGGATGCATTTGTAACTTATTCTAAGATAGAGGGGTTAGAAGAGCTTGTTGAAAAGGCGTCTACATATCCTATAGAATATAAAGAAAAAAACATAGAAAGGTTCATTGCTCAATTTAGAGGTTGGCATTGGTATTATAATGAAGGATTAAAAAGAAAGAATAGATATTTAATGGATACAGCATCTGTTAATATGGTATTGTTTGCTGGAAGATTAATATTAGCCTGTAATGAAACTTTGTATCCATATCATAAATGGCTTTTTAGAGTATTAGAAAATTGTTTAAATAAACCAGAGAAATTAATTGATATAATGAATAATTTTATTGATGATAAAAGTGAAAAAAATGCAAATTTATTATATGATTTAATAATGAATTTTAATATATGGGAAAGTGAAAGTAAACCTTGGAATATTCAATTTATGATAGATAGTGAATTAACATGGTTAGATGGTTTTGTTCCAGTTGGTGATTTATAAGGAATTAAAAGATAACTTTTGCATGAAGAAATTTATATAAAGATTAAATGTAATGTAAGTAATAAGTAATAAGTAATAAGTAAAGTACCCAAGAAGGTAGCGTCAAATAAAACTGATGATACCTTCTTGGGTATAAATTACTTTATTATAAATATACTTCTATAATATTATCTGTTTTTAAAAGAAATATTTATAAAATACTACTCAATTTATACATTACAGCACCATGGGCAGATACCTTAGCAGTAATTACAGTATCAGATGGAGTTAAATGCTTATGATTCCATAAATCACGAACAGATACCTTAGAATTAATTTCAAGTTCTTTTAAAGAAATGCTTAAAATTTGGATTTCATCAGATAAATTAAACATAGCTACATAACTGCTATTATCATTATTGTCCTTGCTAAACCATATAGCATGGTTAGCATCACGTTCTAGCTGAATTGCTCCATTTGAATTACCTACTAAATGGAGTACTTCATCATTTGTTAATAGTTCTAGAGTTTGCTCATTTAGTTTTGTTAATTCGGCTCCAAGCATTAAAGGAGAACGAAAAATACACCAAAGTGTCATTAATGTAATTTGTTCATCAAGAGTAAAGTTAGTGTAACGTTCCTCACCAAAACCTTTACCTAGCCAGCCAACTGGAATCATATCACAGTCAGGATAGCAGCCTGTTGATACATGGTTTTGCCAAACTTCACAGCGTTCAAACATATTCTTAAGTAAATTCCAGTTATCCCAGAAATCATCGGTAATACGCCACATATTTGCATACTTTTCTAAGTGCCAGGCTTTTTCGATTACAGCAGGTCCAGGTGAAAGGCTTAAAACCATGTCTCGCCCAGAATTTAAAATAGCCTTATGAATCATTTCAATTTCTTTCTCAGCTGAATATGGATTATCTATATAGAAATTAGTATTACATATATCATCGACCTTTACAAAATCAACACCCCACTCAGCATATAATTCGAAAATTGAATTATAATATTCTTGAGCTCCAGGTTTTTGATAATCAACTCCATACATATCTGGATTCCATTTAGATACAGAATATGGATTGGCAATTTTATCAGCAGTAACGTCAGAACCTTTAATTTTCAAATGCATGTGTGCAGCATATCTTGGAATACCTCTCATAATATGAATACCAAATTTTAAGCCTAAGCTGTGGATATAATCTGCAAGAGGACGGAACCCAGCACCATTTTTTGAAGTTGGAAAGCGGTTCTCAGCAGGCAGCTGTCTAGAATATTCATCTATAGTAAAATGACTAAAATTTATATATTGATAATTTTCCCTGTCATTGCCAGCGTCAGGATCAGACCATTGGATATCTACAACTACATAATCATATCCATGAGGTTTCAAGTGTTTTGCCATATATTCAGCATTAGCTCTCACCTCAGCTTCATTTACTGTAGTATCATAATAATCATAACTATTCCATCCCATTGGCGGAGCTTTTGCAAATGTGTTTTTTAATAACATAATATAAAATCCTTTCTAAATAAAAATTTTTATAAATTAATAAGTTTTTCAAAAGTTAATATATACATTCTTATAAATAAACCACATATTTGTAGTTACCATACATATTTTTAATGTAGTAAATTAATAAAGCAAAAGTAGTTTTTTGATGTAATTAAACTATACAAATTTATGGTGATATGATACTTTATACTAAGTATATTACAGTATTTAGATGTGCTACAAGAGTGATAAATTGATAAAAAGGGTGAATTTTTGATGTTATATGAATTTGAAACTTACGGTTTTGTTTTTTTTGATGAAATTCAAAATCCACCATTTGAACTAAAAGATATGGGAATTGAAAAGCGAAGGACTTCTGATTATTATTTTGATAATAATTCTAGAGATATAAAAGGGTACTTGTTTCAATATACATTAAAGGGGTATGGAATATTTGAAACCAATAATCAAGTATATCAAATTGAACCTGGTCAGGCATTTTTTGTTGAAATTCCTGATGATGAGAAATATTATTGTCCTGATAATATAGACGAAGAGGGATGGCAAATTTTATATATTCATTTTGAAGGAACTGCTGTAAAGCCCTATTATGATAAGATAATACGCAAGATGGGAAAGATTATTAAACTTTCAGAAAATAGCAGTGTTATACAATATTTATTGAAGTTTCATGAGAATTTAAGTAATGGAATGTTTATTCAGCCTTTTGTAGGAAGTGAAATGGTGTTCCACTTTTTATGTTTATTGTGTAGCAAGATAGCATATAATAAAGAGGATTATTCTACTAGAACAAGACTTGCAATTGAAAAAATGGAAAATGAATTTTCTAAACTTGAGGGTATTAATATATTAGCAGAAGAATTTGGAATTTCACTAAGTCATTTTACTAGAGAATTTACTAAGGAAACTGGAATAAATCCAATGAAATATCTTACAAACATTAGGATACAGCATGCAATGCATCTGCTTCAAGATACAGAACTGTCCATAAATGAAATTGCTTTAAAGTGTGGTTTTTCCTGTGGTAACTATTTTAGTAAGTCATTTAAGAAAAATACACAACTTACACCATATCAGTTTCGGAATGAAAGAAATTAAGTTAAATTAAAAAATGGCATATATTCTTCAAATATGTTAATGTTTAAGTTGATAATAACAAACCTTAGGAGGTTAATTTATGTTAAAAATAGGATGTCACTTATCAACTTCAAAAGGCTTTAAAAATATGGGAAAAGAAGCCCTTCAAATAGGCGCAAATACATTTCAATTTTTTACGCGAAATCCAAGAGGAAGTAAGGCAAAGGCTATTGATGAAAAGGATATAACAGAATTCTTAGAACTTGCAAAGGAAAATAATTTTGTTACAATATTAGCTCATGCACCATATACTTTAAATGCTTGTTCAGCAGATGAAAATACGAGGGCTTTTGCAAAAGAAGTAATGGAAGATGATTTAATTAGAATGGAATATACGCCAAATAGCTTTTATAATTTTCACCCAGGCAGTCACATCAAACAAGGTGTAGATGTTGGGATAAAGTATATTTCTGATTTGTTAAATGAAGTATTAAAACCAGAGCAAACAACCACTGTATTACTAGAAACAATGGCAGGTAAAGGAACTGAAATTGGGCGTACTTTTGAGGAATTGCAAGAAATATTAAAACGTGTGAAATTATCTAATAAGATGGGAATATGTCTTGATACTTGTCATGTATATGATGCTGGATATGACATTGTTAATGATTTAGATGGAGTCTTAGAACAATTTGATAAAATAATTGGCTTGGATAAATTATGCGCAATACATTTAAATGACAGCATGAATGCATTTGGAAGCCACAAGGATAGACATGCAAAAATTGGAGAAGGATCTTTTGGTTTAGATGCAATTTCTAATATTATTAATCATCCTAAACTATGCAATTTACCATTTTTCCTTGAGACCCCAAATGAGCTTGAAGGACATGGCAAAGAAATAGCATTACTAAAAAGTCTTTATAAAGCAGATAAATAGAATTATAAAAAGTTAACATAAAGAATACATAGACTATATATGATGTTTTAAGCACATATATAGTCTTTTTTCATAATTGTGTAATAATATGCTTATATATACTTAAAAGTATTGCAATATTGCTTATAATTACTTATAATAAAAACAAAGAGATACTTATATGGATATATTTAATTTTAAGAAGTAGGTGATCAAATGTATCAAGAAGAAAGACTTTTAAAAGTATTAGAATATTTAAATGAACACAATTACATGTCTATTCACGATATTTGTGAGATGTTCGATGTATCTAGAGATACTGCACGTCGTGATATTGTAAAACTTATAAATCAGGGAACTGCTATCCGTACTCATGGAGGAATTAGCTTACCTGTTTTAAAAAATACTATTAAAGAATATAGAGAAAGAATTGAAGCTTATTCAGAAGAGAAAAAAAGTATTGCTCAAAGAGCACTAGAATTTATTGAAGAAGGGAAACATTACTTTTTTGATGTATCTACAATAGTAAGTTTTTTAGCACAAGAGATAAACGAGTCAATTTGGGTACTTACTCACTCCCTTGATAATATTGAAATACTTTCTGAAAAAGAAAATATAGATGTAAATTCTATTGGGGGATGCCTTAATAAAGGAAATAGATTCTTTTATAAAGCAGATTATGTAAAGTATTTTGATGGAATAAGATTTGATGCAGCAATACTAGGAGCTGCAGCAATAACAGAAGATGGTATTTATTATGTTGATGAAGAAGATGCTTTAATTAAACAAGCAGCTGCAAAAAAATCTGATAGAGTAATCATTCTTGCTGAATATGAGAAATTTAAATGCTTAAGCTATTACAGAGGAGCTAAATGGGAACAAATAGATGTTATTATAACTGACAAAACGCCTCCTGCTGCTTTTGTAGATATTATAGAATCATATGATATTAAATTAATTATTACTAAGTAATCGTGCATAATTATTAAGCAGTAATAAGGCAAAGTAAGCATTATGTATTTTATTAAAATAAGCAATTTATTAAATATATACATGTTGTAAAAAGTAATCTTCATTAAATGTGGTGATTTAATTTTGTTGAATAATAAAATTGCAAAATAGGATTTAATTAATTTGCCAAATTAAAAGCATGTACAGTAGTTAAATATATGTAGTTTATTTATCAAAAAATATATTGATTTAAGGGGATGAATTTATGAATAATTTTAAAATGATATGTTTAGATATTGATGGAACTTTATTAAATTCAAAACATGAAATTTCAAAGGAAGTGAAAGAAGCAATTAATGTAGCTGCAAATGAAAGGAATATACCTGTAATATTGGTTTCAGCTAGAATGCCTAAGGGCATAACATTTTTGCAAAAAGAGCTTGGAATAGAGCAGCCAATTATTTGTTATAGTGGAGCTTTAATTTTAGATAAGGATAATAAAACTCTAGCTAAAGAAAATATAGATGTTTTTAATCTTAAAGAAATATATAAGTTAGCTTGTGAGTTTAATATACACATTAGCTTATATAAAGATGATGAATGGTATATAGAAGAAATGGATTATTGGGCTAAACAAGAAAGTGATATAACAAATATTATTCCTAAAATAACAAACTTTAAAGAATTAATAGAAGTATGGAAAAATGAAGGTACTGGACCAAATAAGATTTTATGTATGGCAGATCCTGATAAAATAGCTTTATTGAAGGAAGGTACTGAAGCTATTGATTTAAATATATATCCATCCAAACCAACATATTTAGAAATTATGCCAACAAAATCATCAAAAACATCTGCAATTAATATTTTGCAAAAGAAATTTAATGTAGATAAATCAGAAATAATAGCTATGGGTGATAATTATAATGATATAGACATGCTGGAATATGCTGGACTTGGAATAGCTATGGGGAATGCTCCAGAAGATGTTAAGAAACATGGCAATGATGTAACTTTTACAAATGATGAAGATGGAGTTGCAGCAGCACTAAAGAAATATGTTATTTTATAAGAACACAATATTAAATTATTACCTTTTATTTTAGTTTCTTATGATTGATCCTTATTTTCTTTAAGAATGCAATGTTAAATTGTTATTATAATGAATATGACTAATAAAAAAGCTTGTAGTAGTCTATGATGCATTAATCTACAAGCTTTTTTGTACAGAAAAATAGAGGATTTTTTATATAAATATAAAATTATTTTTATTTATATAATTATATTAAATAGTTATTATTTTTTCATTTCATAGAAGGTTTGCATTTTAATAGATTGATTATAATCTCCAAAGCCTTCTCCAAATAACGTGAAACCTCCAACGTTTTTTGTGTCTTTAGGAACAGAGAAACGGAAGGCAATAGTGCTGGTGTAATCTAAATTAAGATCATCAATTGTAGTTTTAGAAATTTGATATCCACCATCAATAAATGTTCCATTTTTGTTAATTGACAAAGTTTTAAGTCTTCCATATTGATTACACATTTCAGGCCACCAAGCAGGAGTTAATCGTCCACGTCTAGCACCAAAATCTCCAGGACTTACCCAATATCCTAAGTCTATATCATTAATAGAAAAATGAATATCAGATGGATAATCTTCATTGTAACCAGGGCTTTCAGATGAAATTTCGAAAGAAAGTTGAAGTTCTGTTAATTTTTGCCCAGCAGTTAAACGATTTGGTAAATTATATTCTATAAATCCAGTGGTAAACCAAAGAATAGATGCTCCAAAATGCTCTGGAAATAAAAAGTAACGTGGATCATCAAATTCACCAATAATATTATCTTTAGTTGATAAACCACAAGTAGCTGTTATTTGGGAATTAGAATAATAACCTATTCCAATTTCATCTTGATATGAAGAAATATCTATTTTTTTAGGCAGTAAGTCGATTATCATAATATCATGAAGTGGTTTGCAAATCTTCATAGAACCACGTTTTCCAGACATAGTATGAATTTCTATTAAACCAACTTCTTCTAACTTTTTTATATGAAGTGAGATGGCACTATTAGTTAAGCCAAGCATATTAGCTAAGTCATTTAAGTTTTTATCACCATCTTCATATAAAATTTCCATTATTTTAAGACGCATAGGTGCACTTAGTGCTTTAAACATTTCACTAGCAGCTCTCATTGATTCAAAATGTAGCATAAATTTATCCTTTCTGTGTAGATAATAAATGTATCATAGCAGAAAATATAATGTTTGTAAATTAGCATATATACTGGATTTAAATTTTAATTTAGATATGATTAATAAAGAAATATTCATTAAATTTAGTTAGCTTGGATGTTATTTGCAGCTGTAATTTTCAGTTAAAAATTACAGCTGCAAAAATATGAACTTAAGTTTCTTTAAGTTAAGAATGTCTTTAGTACATTAACAACAGCATCATTGTGTTCAGTATTAGAAATTACCACAAGCATATTGTCATCATTAGCAAAATGAATATCATTTAAAAGCTTTAAATTCTTAATAGATATACCATAAGTTCCATTGGTACCATTGATATCAGTCTTTTTTGTTAATTCATGGTTTGATAGAGGAAGTGTAGAAAATCCATTAAGAGATTCAAGATTTAAAAACATCTCGTTAGAAAAATTTTGCTCAAAAAATTCTTTATTTACAATTGCAATATCTATTTGCTGAGCTGCAATATTTACATGTAATTTTTCAGTCATAGCGAGTCCAGCGGTTGATTTGTCATCAGTAAATATTGAATCAAAATTTATAACTAATTTTTTATTATTATGTAATAGGATATCATTAAGTTTGTTTTTTGCAGGAGTTAATTCTTCCACACTAATTGAATTACCAACATAGGTAATATTACAATATATGTCTTGTCTATTTATTTGAGCAGATATGTAAGAACCTACAAAAAAGATTAGAATTAAAGTACCTAATATATGAAGTTTATAGTAAGTCCATATATAATCCGATTTTTCTCTAAAAGTTTTATTTGCTAAGCCCTCACGTAGTGAGATGGTACGGTCCATTAAAAATTCCTCCTATATGTTAAGCAAAATAGTTTGCTTATGAATTTATATTTAATAGTAATTATATACCTAGTAAAGTTTAAATAAAAGTAAAAAATTAATATAAAAATAGAGAAGAAAAATAGTTTTTATAAGCTTTCACAATTTTATAGAAAACGTTTGACTAGAGTAATAGAAAATGTTATATTATGAATAATTAAATTAAAAACTTTAATATTAAAGTATTTACTTAAACAAAAAGGAGGATATTATGAGTAAGTTATTTGTAAATGTACATGATAAAAAAGGAAAAATTAACAAGGAAATCTATGGACACTTTTCAGAACATCTAGGAAGATGTATATATGAAGGATTATATGTAGGTGAAAATTCTAAAATTCCTAATACAAATGGTATGAGAAATGATGTTGTACAAGCATTGAAAGAAATGAAAATACCAGTACTTCGTTGGCCAGGTGGATGTTTTGCTGATGAATATCATTGGAAAGACGGAATTGGACCAAAGGAAAATCGTAAAAAGATGATTAATACTCACTGGGGTGGAGTAGTAGAAGATAATAGCTTTGGTACTCATGAATTTATGGAATTATGCAGGCAGCTTGAATGTGAACCATATATTAATGGAAATGTAGGAAGCGGTACTGTCCAAGAAATGTCTGAATGGGTTGAATACCTAACATTTAAAGGAGTTTCTCCAATGGCTGACCTTAGAAAGAAAAATGGTCATGAAGAAGCTTGGAAAGTAAAATATTTTGGTGTTGGTAATGAAAACTGGGGTTGTGGTGGTAATATGACACCAGAATACTATGCCAATGAATATAGAAGATACCAAACTTTCTGTAGAAATTATGCTGATAATAAACTTTATAAAATAGCTTGTGGAGCTAACGTAGATGATTATAATTGGACCGAAGGAGTAATGAAGATTGCAGGTAATTTTATGGATGGATTATCTCTTCATTATTATACAATTCCAGGAGAATTTTGGACAGAAAAGGGAGCTGCAACTGGCTTTAATGAAAAGGATTGGTATGTAACTCTTAAGAAAACATTAAAGATGGAAGAATTGATTTATAGACATAGTGCTATAATGGATCAATATGACCCGGAAAAGAAAGTTGGATTAATAGTTGATGAATGGGGAACTTGGTTTGATGTTGAAGTTGGAACTAATCCAGGATTCTTATATCAACAAAACACTATGAGAGATGCATTAGTTGCAGGTATTAACTTAAATATATTTAATAAAAATTGTGATAGAGTTAAGATGGCCAATATAGCTCAAATGGTAAATGTGCTTCAAGCTGTTATTTTAACAGAAGGAGAAAAGATGGTATTAACTCCAACTTATCATGTATTTAATATGTATAAAAACCATCAAGATGCAACGCTTGTTGAAAGTCATATAGATACTGAAAATATTGGAATTGAAGAAGAAAATAAAGTTCCTAATTTACATGAATCAGTATCTGTAGATGCAGAAGGCAAAATTAATGTTACTATAAATAACTTATCTATTTCTGATGCTTATGATATTGAAGGAATTTTCGTAGAAAAAGAAATTAAAGTCGTTAAAGCTACTATTTTAACAAGTGAAATGGGTACTTATAATACTTTTGATGAACCAGAAGCAGTAAAATTAGAAGAGTTTAAAGAATTCAAAATTACAAATAAAGGAATTAATTTTAAGATTCCTAAATGTAGTGTAATTCACTTTGTTATAGAATAATATGAGTCAAAGATTTTGTAGACGATGTCTATTAGATGAGTTATTTGAAGAAAAAGAATATAAACATTTGCAGGATTATATTAAAAGTTTAGATAAGCACATTAAAACAGATGAGGAAGAATATAAAAAAAGATTAAATATATGTAAAGGGTGCGATAATTTAATTAATGGTATGTGTAAGATTTGTGGCTGCTTTGTTGAAATGAGGGCAGCTGTTAAGAAAAATTATTGCCCTAATATAGACAAGCATTGGTAGGTAGGGATGTGTATTGAATATATTTTTTATATAAGGGATGAGCATAAAAATATCAAATCTTAAGTATGTGTAATGTTAAAAACAATATAAGAGACTAGTATAGGTTTTATTTAGGATTATACTAGTCTCTCAGTGTATTAGGACATAACATTTTTAATTCATACTAAAAGTAGAATATTTCTTAGGGGAAACTCCAACAGCTTTTTTAAAAGATTTCAAAAAGTTGCTATAATCATTAAAACCACATTCAATATATACATCATTAATATTTGATCCATTTGAAAGAAGAGATTTAGCTATGGATATTCTTCTTGCAGTGATATATTTATTTATAGTTGTTCCAGTAGCTAATTTAAAAATTCTACAAATATATGATTCACTTAAAAAGAAGTGTTCTGCTAAATGCTTAATAGTAATGCTCTCTAGGACAGTGTCATTGATATATCCAATTATTTCTTGAATTTGATTATTATATTTATAATATGATAACAACGTATCTTCATTATCAACAAATAATTTAGTGAAATAAGTCATAAGTTCTATAAAACTTGAAAACTCAATTCTATCAGAGCCAAAACCTTCTGCACTTATAATCTTATTTATAAAATATATAAATCTATTTTGCTGTTCTTTATCTAATTGAATTTTATGGCTAAAGGCTTCATCACGATGGGTGAAACAATAGCTTAAATCTGTTTTATCTGTAGAAATAAATTTTAAAAAGTCAGGATGAATAGAAATTACGATTCTTTCATGAACCATTTTACTTATTTGAGAAACATAGTGGCTTTCAAATTGATTTATAACAAATAAGTCTCCAGGATTAATATCATATAGTTTATTATCTATTAAAAATTGTTTTCCACCAGAAATAGAATAATAAAGTTCATAGCAGTCATGAATGTGAATAGACATGGTTTCTTCTTCACTATGTAAATGTGCAATTGAGAAATATTTATTTTCTATACAATTATTAATAGATTGTTTGCAGGATGTAAATTCTTTCATTAAGATCACCTCATTAAATAATAGCCTATTAATTTTTATTATACTTAGTACTTCAAGATTTGCAACATTTTGATGAAAATATAACAAGAAACAGTTAAATTATCATAGTATAATTAAATTATCATAATATAATTAAATTATTTAATTATTGAATAAGTAGTATTAATTTCGAGGAGGAATATTTCATGAATATAGTTAATAAATTTTCATTAGAAGGTAAAATAGCATTAGTAACAGGTGCAGCATATGGTATTGGATTTGAACTTGCAAAGTCTTATGCACAAGCAGGAGCTACAATAGTATTTAATGATATTAATCAAGAATTGGTTGATAAGGGATTAAAGGCATATGAAGAATTAGGAATAAAAGCTTATGGATATGTATGTGATGTTACAGATGAGCCAAAGGTGATGGAGTTAGTTGGAAAAATAGAAAAAGAAGTTGGAGTAATTGATATTCTAGTAAATAATGCAGGAATAATTAAACGTATTCCAATGCTTGAAATGAAAGCAGAAGAATTTAGACAAGTTATAGATGTAGATTTAACTGCGCCATTTATAGTAGCTAAAGCTGTAATACCTGGAATGATTAAAAAAGGACATGGAAAAATAATCAACATATGTTCTATGATGAGTGAACTTGGAAGAGAAACTGTTTCAGCTTATGCAGCTGCTAAAGGTGGACTTAAGATGCTAACAAGAAATATTGCATCTGAATATGGTGAATATAATATCCAATGTAACGGACTTGGGCCTGGATACATAGAAACACCACAAACTGCACCAATTAGAACACCAGGGCATCCATTTAACGAATTTATAATAGCAAAGACTCCAGCAGCACGTTGGGGAACACCAGAAGATTTAGCTGGACCAGCTGTATTCTTAGCATCTGATGCATCAGACTTTGTAAATGGTCATGTATTATATGTAGATGGTGGAATTTTAGCTTACATTGGAAAACAACCTAAATAATAGTTGAAAACAACCGTGATAATTAGGAGGAAAAAAGATGAAAATTGCTTTAATAAACGAAAATAGCCAAGCTGCAAAAAATCCAATTATATATGAAGCATTAAAAAAAATTGTAGAACCAAAAGGCCATGAAGTATTCAATTATGGAATGTATGGTATAGAAGGTGAAGCACAATTAACATATGTTCAAAATGGTATATTAGCTGCTATTCTTTTAAATTCAGGAGCAGCAGATTATGTAATAACTGGATGTGGAACTGGTGAAGGTGCAATGCTTGCAGCTAATTCATTCCCAGGAGTATTATGTGGTCACATAGTTGATCCAGCTGATGCTTATATGTTTGCACAAGTCAATGATGGAAATGCAATAGCATTACCTTTTGCAAAAGGTTTTGGATGGGGAGCTGAACTAAACTTAGAATACATTTTTGAAAAGTTATTCCAAGGTGAAAGCGGGCAAGGATATCCAAAAGACAGAGTAGTACCAGAACAAAGAAATAAGAAAATCTTAGATGAAGTTAAAAAAGTAACTCATAAAGATATGGTAACAATTTTAAAAGAAATAGATCAAGAACTATTAAAAGGTGCTGTAAGCGGAGAAAAGTTCAAAGAATATTTCTTTAATAATTGCAAGTGCAAAGAAATAGAAGCTTGCATTAAAAGCATATTAGAATAATCAATTATAACTAGTATGTAAATTAAAACTAAATGTAAATATATATAGTATTCCTTAATTATATATAGATTGACCAAACAATTAACCATAATTGAAAAATTAATGATAGCCTTATCAAGGATAGATTTAACTCAATCTTTCTATACTTGATAGGGCTAAAAATAAATAAAAAATTGAAAGTGGTGTGTATTCGTGGATGTAATTACTATAGGCGATGCAATGATTGCAATGTGTCCTCAGGAAAAGGGCCCAATAATATTTTGCGATACTTTTAAGAGAAAAGTAGGTGGTGCAGAATTAAATGTTGCAATAGGTTGTGCAAGATTAGGATTAAAATCAGGTTGGATAAGTAGACTTGGTAATGATGATTTTGGAAAATACATATTAAAAACTGTAAGAGGTGAGGGAATTGATACTTCAAAAGTTGAACTTGTAGATGGATACCCAACTTCAGTATACTTTAGAGAAGTTTTAGCAGATGGATCTAGCAGATCATTTTATTATAGAGAAAAATCTCCTACAAGTACAATGAGATGTGAAGATTTAAATGAAAACTATTTTAAAGAAGCAAAAGTACTTCATATTACAGGAGTATTTCCATCAATAACTAAAAACAATCAAGATATTATATTAGAATCTGTAAAATTAGCAAAGAAAAATAATTTAACTATATCATTTGATCCTAACATTAGATTAAAGATGTGGACAAAAGAAGAAGCGAAATCTTATATAGAAAAAATATTACCTAGCGTTGATATTCTTTTAATCGGTGATGAAGAAATAGAAATTCTACTAGGAGAAACAACAATAGAAGATGCAATAAAAAATTTCCATGGCTATGGGATAGGAACAGTTATTGTTAAAAAAGGTGCTAAAGGAGCAATTGGTTCAGATGGCAAAAATGTTTATGAGGTTGAGGCTATTAAACCAAAGGCTTTAGTAGACACAGTAGGTGCAGGAGATGGATTTGCAGCAGGATTTTTAACAGAATTACTTAAAGGTGGAAACTTAGAAGAGTGCGTTAGATTTGCAAATGCAGTTGGTTCATTGGTAGTTGGTGTTGAAGGTGATAATGAGGGATTACCTTATTATGATGATGTTTTAGTACATTTAGGTCAAGCAAAAAAAATAGAACGTTAGGTAAACAATATATAAATAATAGATGAGGTGCAAAAAATGTTTGAAAAAATTTATGATACTTTAAAAGAAGAAAAAGCAGTAGCTGTTATCAGAACTAAGACTTATGAAGAAGCAAAAGAAATCAGTATAGCAGCCATTGAAGGTGGAATGAAGATTATAGAAGTAACTATGAGTGTACCAGATGCACCAAAGTTAATAAAGGAATTAAAGGATAAATATAAAGATGCATGTGTTGGAGCAGGAACTGTTTTAACTAAAGAAGCTGTAGATGACTGCATCGCAAATAATTCTGATTTTATAGTTTCACCATGTATTGATGAAGAAATAATAGATTATGCTAATCAAAGAAAAGTACTAATAATTCCAGGACTTATGACAATGTCAGAATTAAATAAAGTATATAAGATGGGATTAAGATTTATAAAAGTATTTCCAGGAAATGTTGTTGGGAAAGGATTTATTGGAGCAGCAAAATCTATATTCACAGATATTAATATAATGCCTACAGGTGGAGTAAACAAAGATAACATATGCGAATGGATACAAATTGGAGCAGATTGTAGTGGTATTGGCAGTGATTTAAATAAAGTGTATAAAAGTAATGGAGCTGCAGGTGTAAGAGAATATTGCAGTGAAGTTATTAAAAATGTACACCTATAAAAAAAGCGCGAAGCGCAACCAGGAACTTATTAAGCACAACTAAGAACTTTAGCAAATATAAAATATATAAGTTCTAATTATTATTGTTATATTAAAAACTAAAGGAAATTAATAAATAAATTAAAGCAGATATTTTAAAGGATAATTCTTACTAAAATATATTTAATTTAAGAAATTAATGAATTTAGTTTTTTTCTTATGTTAATGGGTAAAAAATATGCACATATAAAAAAAGTGCTATAGCACAACCAAGAACTTCAGCACATATAAAAATATAGAAAACTATACACATTTAAAATATATTGTTGTAATTAGAAATCTATATGGAATAAAGCATATGGATACAAATTTTATGAAAGAATCATTTTGCAACATATATGTAATTATACAAATTTAAATTTAAAGTATATAATATGGGAGAGTTAATAATATGAATAAATACAAAAAAATGCAATATCAATTAATAGCTAAAGAAATGGTAGATATATTAAATGAAAAGGGTTATATAAGTTATTATGCTGAAGATAAGGAAGAAGCTAAAGAGAAGATTTTAAGTTTAATACCAGAGGGATCAAGTATATCAGTAGGTGGATCAGAAACTCTTGGAGCTATGAACATGACAGAAGAGTTTAGAAGTGAAAACTATAAATTTTTTGACAGATTTCAGCCTAAACCATATGAAGAGATTTATGAAATTTATAGGCAATCATTGCTTTCTGATTACTTTGTTTCAAGTACTAATGCAATAACTAGAAAAGGACAGCTAGTTAATACAGATGCATCAGGAAATAGAGTTGCATCTATGATTATTGGTCCTAGAAAAGTAATTATAGTAGCAGGAGCTAACAAGGTAGTTGATGATTTAGATGAAGCTTTTAAAAGAATAAAAAAGATTGCACCAATTAATGCAACAAGAGTTAGACATGAAACTCCATGTGTTAAAACTGGAAGATGTATGGAATGTGAAATAGAAGATTCAGTATGTAATTATACAGGAATAATAGAAAATGGACGTAAGGAACCAGGTAGAATAACTATTATTATGGTTGCTGAAGAGTTAGGGTTTTAAAAATATTATTTTATATAAATTCCAATAAATAAACTACATATACTTAGTTATTGGAAACTGGTTTAATATAGAAATTAATTAGAACTTATATATTGAAACGGTGTGTAGTTGATATTGCTTTATGAAAAAATACAGGAAATCATAAGAAAATGTATGTTATTAAAAGAATCAAAGGTTTTATGAAAATGTTTACTATAATATTAACAAAAAGTTAAGGAAATAAAAAGAAATTCTATTTATATTAAATTAATATTTGAATAGAATTAAATTGTAATGCAGCTGTCATTGAAACTTAGTTATAGGATGTAAATTAAATTTCATTATAGGGATAAGATGAAGTTGAACGTTATCTATTCCTAAAGGTTTAGGAGGGGAGAAAGATTTAATCATGAAAGAGTATTTTCATAAAGAAATAAGCCGGAACGCTGTTAGATCGCCATTAATTGATCAAATAGAATCTTATGTAAAGGTTATAATAAAAGAAAATATACCGCAAGTACCTTATAGTACATATGTAGATTTTTATAAAAATGGAAGTAGAAAAGAGTTTGAAAAGTCATATTTTGAAAGAAGAAAGCAATTAACTGCTTTAGGATTGTATTTACAATGGAATAATTCAAAAGATGTTATAGATTATTTTCAAGAGCTGTTATGGGCAATATCTAATGAATTTAGCTGGTGCTTAGCAGCACATTTACAATATGGAGAAGATGCTTTTGGAGATGATCCAGAAAAGGTAATAGATCTTTTTTCAGCAGAAACAGCACAAACTTTAAGTGAAATTGTAATCATTCATAAAGATAAAATAGATTTATTATTATTTAATCATATTAAGAAAGAAATTAAGGATAGAGTTATAAATCCTTTTATAAATAAAAATTGGGAATGGGAAACAGCTACTCATAATTGGAGTGCAGTTTGCAGTGGATGTATTGGAATAACTGCTTTGCTTATAGAAACGGAAGAAAAGCAAAAATTAGTATTAAATAAAGTTGAAAGAGCATTAGAATTTTATATTAGTGGTTTTGGAGAAGATGGAGCAACTTTGGAGGGGATAGGCTATTGGTCTTATGGCTTTGGATATTATATATATTATAAAGCTTTAAAAAATGAAATATATCCAAAGAATGATCACGAAGATGATAATAAAATTAAAGCTATAGGTAATTTTCCGCAAAGCATTCAAATTTCAGAAGAAGTATTCTTACCTTTTTCGGATGTACCACCTAATATGACTTTACCTTCTGGATTAATATCATATTTACATGGTAAATACAATACAAAGGTGCCATTAATAGAACAAATAAGTTCCTTTAACTTTGATCAGTGCTATAGATGGGCTCATGTAAGCAGAAACTTATGGTGGACAAGCGAGAGCATATTAAAAAAAGAATTATCCAATATATCATATTATTTTGAAGATGCTCAGTGGATGATTCATAGAAAAGAAAAGATGTTTTTTGCTATAAAAGGAGGCGGTAATAATGAGCCTCATAATCATAATGATGTAGGGAGTTTTGTTGTAGCCATAGATGGAGAAATAATTTTAGCTGATTTAGGTGCAGGAGCATATACAAAAGGATACTTTTGTAGTGAGAGGTATACCTATAATCATACACGATCATATTGGCATTCTGTACCACTTATAAATAAGTGCGAACAAGAAGAAAATGAAATAATAAGTAATGTTGTTAAACATAATATCCATAATGATTATATAGAATTTAATTTAGAATTATCTCATGCATATCCTTCAGCAGAAATAAATAAGTTTTATAGAAAAGTAAAATTTGAAAATAATAAATGTATGTTGACAATAGAGGATTCGATTTTAGGACAAGGTACAACTTCACTTAATGAAGGCTTTGTAAGTTATATTGAACCTAAAATAGCTAACGAGGGAAAAGTCATTTGGAGAGGTGAAAGGGGTAATCTTATATTAGATTATGATTCAAAGGAATTTAATTATTTAATTGAAAAAGAAGAAATAATTAATCATTACAATAAATTGATAACTGTATATAGATTAGGATTAATATCACTTAATAATTATGAGGACATCAAAGCAGAGTTTAAATTTTATTATGAGTTTATATAAAGTTTTATTATTAATTTAGGTTTTACAAAACAAAAGTATGGAGGTGGTATGCATATGGATATTAAGGTTCTTGAAGAAATTGCATACAAAATGATGGCTAATAGAAAAGCTCACATAGAAAGAGAAAAGGGGTTTATTTATTATCATGGATTAAGAGTATCTAAAGTTGCTTTAAGGTTACGAGAAAAAGTTTTAAAAGAAGATTGTTCTCATGATGATATTATTATTGCTGCTTGTTTATTTCATGATATAGGTAAGGGAATAGAACCACATGGAAAATACGGTGCTGTACTAGCAAGAGATATTCTTAAGGAGTATTGTACTGAAGATGAAATAAATGAAATTGCCAACATAATATATAATCATAGTTTAAGGACGAAAAATAATGACTATTCAGAATATGTAAAAATAGTACAGGATGCAGATATGCTTGATCATTTTGGCTCTATCGAAATATGGATGAACTTTCTTTATTCTGCACATAAAGACCAGTCAATAAGTAAGGCATTAGACTTTTATGATAACCAATATAAGTTCGAAGTAGAAAAATGTAGGGAGTTACTTAATTATGAAGTGTCACGTGAGATTTTTGATGAAAAAGTTTCTTTTGCAATCTCATTTATAAATAGACTTAAGAAAGAAAGTGAAGGAGAAATTTTTATAAGTTGCAAGTGATTTAAAATGAATAAATATTAGTTTGATTAAGCATAATGATGTAAGATAATTTTTGAAAGGGAGATTTAAAATGAATAATAGATGGAAAGAAGAAGCGTGGGCATTTATTGAAGAAAAAACTAAATTAAATAATGAAAGAATAGGAAGTAACTTTCCTCATTCAGCACCAAATAAGAAGTATCAATTGGAAAATGAACAGTGGTGGACAGCTGGATTTTGGCCAGGAATATTATGGAGAGTTTATCTTGAAAATAAAGATGAAAAATTAAGAACAAATGCAGAAGCTTGTGAAGAAAAAATGAATCATTTACTTAGTGATACTGAAGCAATAGATCATGATTTAGGGTTTATGTGGACTTTATCAAGTTTAGCTAACTATAAAATAACAAAAAGTAAGCAGGCGAGAAAAAGAGCTTTACTTGCAGCTAATTTACTAACGGCAAGGTTTAATTCAAATGGAAACTATATTCGTGCATGGAATGCTTGGAGTGATCGTGAAGATAATAGTGGAGTAGCAATTATTGATTGCTTAATGAATTTACCTATATTATATTGGGCATCAGAAGAAATTGGAGATCCTAGATTTAAACAAGTAGCAGAAAAACATGTAGAAATGGTATTAAATCATTTTATAAGACCAGATGGTTCAGTGCAACATATGGTAATATTTGATTCTGCTACAGGAGAAGTTGTAGAAAAATGTGGTGGACAAGGGTTTGCAGAAAATAGTGCATGGTCAAGAGGCTGTGCATGGGCAGTTTATGGACTTACACTTTCTTATAAATATACTAAAAATGAAGAAATATTAAATGCAGCTAAAAAAACAGCTCATTATTTTATAGCTAATGTTAAAGGTGAAAAGTATCCAGTATGGGATTTTAGAGTGCCAGAGGATACTGAAGCTAAAAGATATAAATATCCAGATTCTTCAGCAGGCGCAATAGCTGCATGTGGGTTATTGCTTTTATCAGAATGTGTGGAAGATGTAGAAAAGGATTTATATTTAAATGCAGGGGAAAGCATATTAAAAAATTTATATTTTGAATGTGGAACAATGAATGATCTAGAAGAAGAAGGTTTAATTAAGCATGGTACAGGTCATTTCCCAGAACAAAAGAATTTAGATGTACCATTAATTTATGGAGATTATTTCTTTGTAGAAGGTATTTCAGTATTAAAGGGTGAAAAGCTATTATTTTGGTAAAAAATCCACATTTAGTTAATAAAAAAGTGGATTATTTAAAAGTGATGTTGATAACTTTACTAAATTTTCAAATACGAGATGTACTCAATTAAATTTAAGTTGTGATGTTCGCTTGAAAGGTATTTAGTATTCTATCAAAGTTTATAAATTGATTAGACAAGAAGGATAGTAATGTGGATAGTTTTAAATAATTTATGAAGGTTGTGAAAAGATATGACAAAGTATAAGTTTTTTAATCAAAAGAATAAGCAGTTTTTTATTGATGATATAAAGAAAGTTGCAGAATATGTAAAAGTAAATTGCTCAGAAGAAGCTGAAAAAATTATAAAAGTTGCTGATGATGTTGTGAATCAAAAATTTTTATTTGAGCTGCGTTGGGATATGGAAAGAACTCATATTCCTGAAATATTTGAAGATGAAATAAATTGGATGCATATACCTGTAGATGATCCTGAGTGGACTTATCAATTCAATAGACATCGTTTTTGGATATGCCTTGGGCAAGCTTATGCTTTAACTGGTGATGAAAAATATGCCGAAACCTTTGTAGGCCAAATAACTCACTGGGTAAAAACTGTTAAATTAGAAGATCCTAAAAATCAACTTGCTTGGCGTACTATTGAAGCAGGTTTACGTCTTGAATATTGGTTAAAAGCTTTTTGTTATTTTGAGGAAAGTCTTGCACTTACAGATGAAATATGTGATATCTTTGAAAAATCTATAATTGAACATGCTGAATTTTTAATGGGTATTTATGATACTTTTAGACTTGTAAGTAATTGGGGAGTTCTTCAAAACCATGGATTATTTATAGCTGGTGTTATGCTGCCTGAAACAGAACGTACTATAGAATATCGCAGCGAAGCACTTAAGCGTTTAGAAGAGGAAATAACAATACAAGTTTATGGTGATGGAGTTCATTGGGAGCAATCTCCTATGTATCACAATGAAGTTACTCATTGTTATTTAGATGTAAAGATTTTAGCTGATAGAAATAATATAAAATTACCTAAAATAATAAATGAAAACCTTTATAAGATGTCTTATGCAAGTATGTATCACAAAAAACCAAATCATTTTGAACTTCTAATGGGAGATAGTGATGATATAGATGTAAGAGACATAATCTCAAAAGGTGCATATTTATATAAAGATCCAGTCCTTAAATTTGGAGGATATGAAGATTTTGATTTTGACTGCATATGGGATTTAGGATTTAAGGCTAGTGAAGAGTATTCTAGGCTTGAAGCTTCAGAGCCAGATAAAACTGCTATTGAATTAAAAGAAAGCGGTAATTATTATCTTCATTCAGACTGGAGTGAAAAACAAAACTTCTTCCATTTCCATTGTGGAACGCTTGGAGCAGGACATGGACACTCTGATAAACTTCATATTGATTTATTTTCTAATGGGGAGGATATATTAGTTGATGCAGGAAGATATACCTATGTAGATAAACCAGAGAGATATGAATTTAAAGATCCATCAGCACATAATACAATAACAGTGGATGATAAGGATTTTATTGTCGGCAAGGATTCTTGGGAATGCAGCAAGCTTGCAAGGGGGATAAATCAAAAAATGGTATCAAGTGAAGAATATGATTATTTGGAGGGGGGAAATCTAGGCTATTATGATTTAGACACAGGAAGCGTATATATAAATCGCCGTATTCTATATATTAAACCAGATATTTATATAATAGTTGATGAGTTCTATGGAAACTCAACTCACAAATATAATCAATATTTCCACTTTAATAACGAAGGCAGGATTGCTGAAGAAAAGGATGGAAAAATCACATATACAAGTGATAAAAATAAAGCAGAACTTTGCTTCATATCAAATGGTTTAACAAAGGAAATTATTGATTCAAAATATTCAAAGCACTACAATGAATTTGATGAAAATAAAGCAATAAAAACAGAGATTTCGGCAAATGGGTTTGCATCAGTAATAACAGTTATATCAATAAATGAATTAGATAAAGCAGAAAGCATTAATGTAGAAAAAGTTCTAGTACATTCTAATTTTAAAAATATAATTTTTGAAGATAAGCTAATTGAAGCTATTAAAATTACAAAGGGAGAAAGAAGTTATACAGCAGTATTTGCTCATCAAGATTATGCATCTCCAACAGATAGTTTTAAAGCGAATGACTGTATAGGATTTGGACAAGTGGTTGTATTTAACAATGGAAAAGGTGAGAATAGAATAGGGAAAGTCCTTGTATGGTAATTGAATATTTAATATAATAAATGTTAGCATTGCTGCACAGATTAAAAATAAATCTGCAGCAATGCTAAGAATTTTTAATAAAAGTAAAGGTATACAATGGTGGAGATATGAAGAGATTTTTTCCAAAGACAATAAAAACTCGTATGACTATAATCATAATGACATCGACAATTATGACTACCATATTAATATCTTATTTTTGTTTTTCTACCTTCCAATATTTACTCAGAAAAAATTTAATTCAATCAACAGGTTCTAATCTTCAATTAGTCATGAAAAATGTTGAAAATAATATGGACAATATTAAAAATTTAGCTAAGTGGTGCAGTACTAATACTCAAATTTCTTCTTATGTCTCAAATGCACCTAATCACATTTCCAGTACTGAAGCACTAAATACATATTATAGACTTCAAGAGGAGCTGCTTAATTCAAGAGCTAGCAATTTTATTGGACGATTAATAATAAGTAATCCTAAAAATGCTTTATTACAAAATTTAGATGGCTCAAGTGAAGGTTTTCTTACAGATGGGAAAACAAGCAGACAGTTACCTTATTTTGAGGAATTAATACAAGCTAAGGATTTTAAATGGATTGGTTTAAAAAAAGATCCATTTCAATCTAAAAGTAATCCACTTATAATACCAATCATTCGCCCTGTATATAGTTCCTTTGATTCATCTGTTGATGGATGGGTATATATTTCAGTAAATACAAGCATTATAACAAATTATTTGGAGAATTATACTCAGGAACCAGATTCAGAGCTATATATTATAATTAATGATATTATTTATTTATATAAAAACAAAGAATTAAAAGAAGTATCGTCAAAATTCTCAATAGTAAAAAGTGGTACTGCTGAATATAATAACGATATTACATATTATACAATAAAAGATCAAGAAGGATTAACTAGAACAATTGTCTGTTACGCTTCTAATTTAAAAGGCTGGTATATTGCACAAAGTCTTTCTAGCGAGCAGCTTATAGTTCAAAAAGAAGCGTATTTTCCTTTATTTTTATTCATTATAGGATTATTGCTTTCCCTTGGCTTTATATTAACATATACATTTAATAAGATGATTAATAAGCCTATTAGCAAAATTAATAAAAAAATATTTGAAATTTCTGCTGGTGATTTTTCTAAGAATCCTTCAATAGAGAGTTCTGATGAAATTGGTACTATAGGGAAAGGAATTAATATTTTATCACAAGATGTTTTAGATCTTATAGAATCAAGAGTTGCAGATGAAAAGCAAAAAAAGGAATTAGAATTTAGAGTGTTTCAAAGTCAAATAAATCCACATTTTCTTTACAACACTTTGAATTCAATTAAGTGGATGGCTACAATACAAAATGCATCTGGAATACCAGAAATGACAACTTCTCTTGCAAGATTGTTAAGGAATATTGCAAAAGGAACTAGTCAATTAATTACAATAAAAGAAGAACTAGATTTATTAAAGGATTATATAACAATTCAACAATATAGGTATGGGGGAACTATTACTGTAAATTATAATATTATGTCAGGAGATTTATATGACTGTCATATTGTTAAATTTACACTACAGCCAATAGTTGAAAATGCAATTTTTCATGGGATTGAACCTAAGGCAATAGAAGGAATTATTGATATTAATATTAGCAGTATTGATAAAAATACAATGAATATTGAAATTATTGATAATGGTGTTGGAATGAATGAAGATAAAATTAAAGAATTGCTTACTTCAAAGGAAACTACTAGTAAAACTTCTTTCAATAATATTGGTGTTAGTAATGTAAATGAAAGAATTAAATTAACCTTTGGAAATGAATATGGGTTAAATATTAAGAGTGAAATTAATGAATATACAAATATGATAATTACAATTCCTTATCAATAGGAATTAGGGATCACAAATGAACTACTTTAGAAAAAGGAGATAATGCTTATGTATAAATTATTAATTGTTGATGATGAACCGTTAGTTCAAATTGGTGTAAAGTCTATGTTAAATTGGGCGGATTATGAAATTGAAGTCATTGGCTCTGCAGCTAATGGTAAACAAGCACTTGATGTAATTGAAAGTAACATGCCTGACATTGTAATAACTGATATTAAAATGCCAATTATGGATGGACTAGAATTAACTAAGTACTGCATAGATAATTTTGAAAAGCCTCCTGTTTTTATAATTTTAACAAGTTATGAGGAGTTTGAACTTGCTAAGAGAGCCATAAAATATAATGTGGCAGATTATTTAATTAAATTAGAATTAGATGCAAATCTTTTAAAAGAATCTATAGAAAAAGCATTAGTTAAAGTGAAAAAGAATTATGAGGAAAAGGAAAATTTACCTAAAGGCGATTTTATGGCTCATATTTTTGAAGAAAAGTTTTTTGTAAAATTATTATATAATTTATTTGAAAATGAAGAACAAATAAATATGCAATTAAATGATTTAAAATTAGATTTGTCAGGAGATAGATTTTTAGCATGTTTTTGTGAGATAAGTGGTAATAATGAGGATACTCTATCTAATGAACAAATTTTAAATCAATATATATGTACATTAAATATGGTAAAAGAAATTGCAGTAAAGTATTTAAAATGTTTTATTATTTCTCTTGATTACAAGCACTTTGTAATTATTTGCTGCTTTAAAAAGGATCAAATAGAAAATATTAATGAAGTAGTATCTACATCACTTGAAAAAATTTCTTTGATGATCTGTAAGTACTTTAATGTACAAATAAAAATAGGAATAGGAAATTTCTATGATAAATTAAAATCCATAGATGCATCATTTGAGGAAGCAAGGCATTGCTTTAATTCAAGTATTAATCAAGAAAAGATATCATTGTATTGTGATTTAAAGAAAACTAGTTATGTGGAAGAGACTTTTGATATATCATTTTTTAAGGAAGATTTAGTGAAAGCCTTTGAGGAATACGATACAGAAGAAATTTATAGAATATTTTCACAGATTATAAAGGTATTTAATGAACAGCCTACGAAGCATTTACAAGCTCTTAATTGTGCCAGTAACATTTTATATCTTTGTTTAAATTTATTACCAGATGGGGAAAATTGCATTAGTGAAATATTCTCCAATGAAATAGATGGATATAAAAGTATATATGCAAAAAAGAATGTTGAACAAATAAATTGCTGGGTTGGATTACTTAGGGATAAGTTATGTAAATATTTAGAAGAACGCAAAAAAGATTATAAGCATAACATAATAAATCATGTGAAAAAATATATTAATGAACATTTAGAAGATAAATTATCATTAAATGAAATTGCAACATTGTATAGTATTAGTCCAAGTTATTTAAGCGCATTATTTAAAAAATATTGTGATATAGGTTTTTCAGAGTATATTACACATATGAAAGTTAATAAAGCAAAGGAATTATTGTTAAAAGAAAATTATAAAGTATATGAAGTTTCAGATATGCTTGGCTTTGAAAGTGCCTTTTATTTTAGTAAGGTATTTAAAAAAGTTACAGGATATTCGCCAAAGGAGTATACACAAAAACAAGCTTAATTTATTTATTATTTAAATAGCTGTAGATTCTATTATATAGTAATAGAGCTGCAGCTTTTATATCTAAAGAAAAACCGTGTTTTTTAACTTTAGTCATCTATTGTAAACTGTAAATTTTTAACTAGAAAGTCTGTGAAACAAATTTTTTTGTAAAATAGTTATTAAAATAGTAAAAAAGTACATGTTTTTTCATAAAGAAAAAGCCTTTTGAAAAGGTTATCAAAAAAGTGAATGAAATAGAAGAAAAGTCCATTTTCATACATATGAATGTTAGATATAATAAGCTTGTAAACAAGTACAGGACGTATTTAAAAGCAAGGGGGAAATGAAAAATGAAAATGAAAAAGTTGGTTAGTATGGTTTTGGCCTTTACATTAACTGCAACAGCTTTAATTGGATGTGGAAGCAGTACTTCAGATAATAAGGCTCAAGGAGGAGCAGATTCTTCTGGAAAAGTCACTTTAAAAATGGCAGTATGGGATAAAGATAAAACAGCATATTTAAAACCTGTAATTGATGAATATAAAGCGAAAAATGCTAATGTTGATATAGAATTATTAGATATTTCATCATCAGAATATCAAGATAAACTTTCAGTTATGTTATCAGGAGGATCAGATGATATTGATATTATTACAGTAAAAGATACTCCAGGATATTCATCTATGGTAAATAAAAATCAATTAGAGTCACTTGATTCTTATATTTCAAAAGACAGCATAAAGTTAGAATCATATTCTGGAACAGCAGAACAGTTGAAAGTTAAGGATAAATTATATGCGCTGCCATTTAGAAGTGATTTTTGGCTTTTATATTATAACAAGGATGTTTTTGATAAAGCAAAGATAGCATATCCTACTAATGATATGACTTGGGACCAATATGAAGAACTTGCTAAAAAAATTGCATCAGGAGATGGAACAAATAGAGTTTATGGTACTCATGATCACACATGGAGATCAACAGTTCAATTACCAGCTGTATTAGATGGTAAAAATGCAATAATTCAAAAGGATTATTCATTCCTAAAACCATATTATGAAATGGCTTTAAGAATGCAAAAGGATAAGGTAATGATGGATTATGCATCTTTAAAAACAGGAAGTATACATTATTCAGGTGTATTTGAAAACAATCAAACTGCAATGTTACCTATGGGTTCATGGTTTATGGGTCAACTTATGGCAGATAAAGAAAAAGGTACAGCTAATATGAATTGGGGAGTTGTAAAATACCCTCATGCAGATAATGTTAAACCAGGAACAACAATAGGTACTATTACATCACTTGCAGTTAATTCAAAATCTTCAAAGAAGGATAAAGCTTGGGATTTCATTAAATTTTTCACTGGAGAACAAGGTGCAGCTATAATAGCTAAAGCTGGAACTATACCTGCAATTAAAAGTGATGATGTTATAAAAACAATTACAGCACAAAAAGGTTTCCCAACAGATGAAGAGAGTAAAAAAGCTTTAGAAACTGTAAAGACTTATCTTGAAATGCCTGTAAATGCAAAGAGTGCAGCAATTGAAATTATATTAAAGGAAGAACATGATCTTATTATGACAGGAAGTATTAATGTTGATGATGGATTAAAAGAAATGGGTAAACGTGTTTCAGAAGAATTAGAAAAATAACATATATTATACAAGTATAAAATAAAGGGGTCAAAAATTATGGCCCCTTAATTTTAAACCCAATATATATTAAAGGGGGGATATGCTTAGCATAAGCTAAGCCAAGTATTATGGAAATAAAAGCGAACATGAATATAAAAAAAGAAAAAACACGTACTAAATTGTCTAAAAAAGAATTGAAAAAAAATCTGATTGCATATTCCTTTATACTTCCTAATTTCTTGGGATTTGCAATATTTACATTAATACCTATGATTTTTGCACTTGCATTGTCATTTCTTAATTGGGATGGTTCTAATCCAATTACATTTGCTGGATTAGATAATTTTAAGCATTTGTTTAAAGATTCAACATTTAAAATTTCAATAGTAAATACAATTTACTATTCTATTGGAACAGTACCACTTACACTAGTAGCTTCACTTGGAATTGCTATCTTATTGAATAAAAAGATTTTTGCAAGAAATTTCTTTAGAACTGTTTTCTTTTTTCCATATGTAGCATCCCTAATAGCAATAGCTGTGGTATGGAATATGATTTTTAATCCAAGTATGGGTATTGTAAATAATTTCTTAACATCAATAGGAGTTGCAAACCCACCAGGTTGGACTTCGTCAACTACCTGGGCAATGCCAGTAATCATATTCGTAAGTATTTGGAAGAACATGGGGTATTATATGGTAATATATTTAGCCGCACTTCAAGGGATTCCAGCAGAGTTATATGAAGCTGCGAGTTTAGATGGAGCAAGTGCATGGCAAAAATTTAAAAATGTTACGCTACCTATGTTAACACCAACAACATTTTTTGTTAGTATTATGCTTACAATTTCTTGTTTTAAAGTTTTTGATTTTGTTTATATGATGACACAAGGTGGACCTGGTCGTTCTACAATGGTTTTAGTATATCACATTTATAATACTGCATTTAATGAATTCTCTTATGGATATTCTAGTGCAATGTCTATGGTATTATTTGCAATAGTATTGATAATTACTATATTCCAATTTAGAGCAGAAAAAAAATGGGTTAGTTATATGTAATAGAATCATCAAAGGACAGGAGGTTAACTTATAATGAATAAAAAGAAAAAAGAACAGATTTCAAAAATCTTAATTTATATAATGCTTGTAGCACTTACCATACTAATGTTAGTTCCTTTTGTATGGATGGTATCTGCATCATTACAATTAAATAAAGATGTTTTCAAATATCCATTTGAATGGATACCAAGTAAGCCAGTTTGGCAAAATTATATAGATATATGGACAAAAATTCCATTAGCAACATTTGTTTTTAATACTACAAAATTAACAGTTATTATTACATTTTTACAACTGTTTACTAGTAGTTTTGCTGCATATGCATTTTCAAAATTAGATTTCAAATTTAAAGATATTTTGTTCTTATCTTATATTGCAACTATTGCTATACCTTGGCAAGTATATATGGTACCACAATTTATAATGATGAGAGAATTGCATTTAAATGATACTCATTTTTCATTAATCTTATTACAAGCTTTTTCAGCTTTTGGTGTATTCTTAATGAGACAATTTTATATGTCTATACCAAATTCATTAATGGAAGCAGCTAGAATTGATGGCTATAGTGAGTATAAAATTTACGCGAATATAATGTTACCGCTTTCAAAACCAGCATTATCAACTTTGACAATATTTACATTTGTAACTGTCTGGAATGACTTTATGGGACCATTAATTTACATTAATTCAGAGAAACTAAAAACTATACAAATTGGACTTAGAATGTTTATATCTCAATATTCAGCAGAATATTCACTTATAATGGCAGCATCATTAATTTCATTAATTCCAGTACTTATTATATTCTTATCTTTGCAAAGATTCTTTGTAGAAGGAGTCGCAGCTACAGGAGTAAAAGGTTAGTGGTAAAACTATATAAGTTTTACCCTATCCCAAACAGGACTTAAATTAAAGTTAAGTACTAACAACAAGATTTTATAAAATAAAATAATACTTATGTTTTATAGATTAAATTAAGATTAGATAATAATTAATAAAAATTTGTTTTAATTATATGAATAGATATTTGTAAGAAAAAAATATAAGTTCGATAAACAATCTAATTTTAATAAAATAAAAGGGAGGTTTACTTTAATATGAATAGATTATTTAATGTGGATAATTTATTGTTCCGCTTTATGGGACGGATCTCAGATTTAATGATTTTAAATTTTCTTTGGATAATTTGCAGTCTTCCAATCATAACTATTGGAGCTTCAACGACTGCTTTATATGATGTAACATTAAAACTTGTTAATGAAGAAGAAGGTTATTTATTTAAGGGGTTCTTTAAATCCTTTAAAGAAAATTTAAAAAATGCAACAATTATTTGGATTATTATTTTATTTATGTTTTTTATAATTGGAGTAAATTTAACTTTTTGGATAAAATATAAATCTATTGCAGGTTATATTCCAATGAGCATTATTTTATTTATTTTGTTTCTATTTTTACCTACTGAAATTTATATTTTCCCTATTTTGTCAAATTTTAAAAGGACAATTAAAGAAACAATTAAATATGCTTTTATAATCTCTATTAAATATTTACCTTATAGTTTAATTATTATATTAATTAGCTCAATATTTATAGCTGTAACTGTAATTTTCCCTTTCACAATTTTATTTATGATCTTTGTTGGATTTGCTTTTTATGCATATATTAATTCGTATTTATTTAGAATAATTTTTGAGAAATGCACATCTTACTTAGAAGAAGTATAGATAAATAAATTAAAACTAAAATCTTATTAATAGGTTTCTTAAGAATAAGATAAATTTCATAAAATATATGAAAGATATTTGGAGATTATGTTTTATTTGAAATAAGAAAATTTAAACTACTTAAAAGGGTAGAGCTAAATTTAATTTTCTAACTTTTTGTTTTCAATTTTTTGTATAATTATTAACAATTAAAGAGATAATAGTTAAATATATGAGGCAATTTATAATATTTTTTTTAAAGATAGGAAAATTGATACGTTTACAAAAGAAGGAAATTAACATTAGGAAATGTTGCATTTGTACGAGTTAGACAATAAAAAAGTCCTTGGTTTAACCAGTAGTTGGTTAGATTGGGGACTTTTTTATTATATGGAAAGTTATAGCATTTTAAATAAATGAAAACATTATCAAATAACATTGTTAAAAAAATAGCTATACTTTAAAACCAAAGAATAGAAGTTTATAATAGAAGGGAAGTACTAAATACGACCTTAACTTGTAATATCTTACAATAACTATTCTATACAAGTGGAATAAGATTAAGAATGGTTTTAAGGAGATTGATAAAAATGAAAACAGAACAAGGCATAATAATTGAGGCAATTGATAATGTAGCTAAAATCAAAGTAGGCAGACATAATGACTGTAGTAACTGTGGTGCTTGTCCAGGCAACGATAGTGTCATTATAACCGCAAATAATAAAATTGGCGCAACAGTAGGACAACGTGTAGTTTTTGATGTTAAGGAGGTGAATGTTTTAAGAGGTGCTTTTGTTGTTTTTATTTTGCCATTAATTGCTATATTTATTGGTGTATTGGTAGGAGGCGAGATAGGAAAATACATTGGATATAACATACATGTTTTTCAAATAGCAGGTGGAATAATTACTTTCTTGTTAGCTATAATATTTGTAAAGTTATTTGATAAAGCAGCTACTGCAAGTGAAAAATCAAAGCCAGAAATTATTCGTATTTTATAGTAATTACAGTTTATTTTATAGTAATTGCTAGTATTTTTTATGTAAAAATTCCAATTGATGAAATTCATTATTTGAAGATAATTAATAAAAGTCAAAATCAAAGTTATATGAATCAAATTTTTAGAATCGTTACATAGTTAATTAAATTATTTATCTATTTTTATAAACTTGAGAGGTGATTGTAATGTTAAAACATTTTCTGGGAGGGATTCATCCTAAAGACAGCAAAGGGTATACCTCTGGTCAGACGATTGAAATTCCACCATTGCCTTCGACTGTAATTATTCCAGTGAGTCAGCATATAGGAGCTCATTGTGAAACTATAGTTAAGGTTGGTGACAAGGTTAAGAAGGGACAAATTATAGCTAAAAGTGAAGCTTTTATGCATAGTCCAATACATGCGTCAATTTCTGGAGAGGTTGTTAATATTGCAGAAATGCCACATGCTTCGTTAGTTAAATGTTTATCCGTTGTTATTAAAAATGATGGGTTAGATGAATGGGCTCCTGGGCTTCCATTAAATCGTGAATGGCAGAATTTAGATGCAGATGAAATTAGAAATATTATTAAAGAAGCAGGAATAGTTGGACTTGGAGGTGCTACGTTCCCTACTCATATTAAGCTGTCTCCGAGTAAAGATAAGAAAATTGATACGTTTATTGTAAATGCAGCTGAATGTGAGCCTTACTTAACAGCAGATTATAGAATGATGATTGAATATAGTGAACGCATGGTTACTGGAGTCAAAATAGTCATGAAATTACTTGGTGTTAATAAATGCTTTGTAGGAATAGAAGATAACAAACCAGAAGCTGTAAAAGTAATGACTGAATCTTTTAAAGGAACTTCTGTTGAAGTGGTAGCTTTACCTACCAAATATCCTCAAGGTGCAGAAAAAATGCTTATAAAAGTACTTACTGATCGTGAAGTTCCATCGGGTGGATTACCTATGGATGTTGGGGTTGTAGTACAAAATGTTGGTACCACAATTGCAATTTGTGATGCTGTAGTTAAAGGAATTCCATTAATAGAGAGAGTTACTACTATTTCAGGAGATGCAATTAAGGAACCTAAAAATTTATTGCTAAGAATTGGAACAAGCTTTAAGGAAGCAATAGATCATTGTGGAGGATTTAGTAAAACACCGGAAAAAATAATTATGGGTGGACCAATGATGGGATTTGCTCAATTTACCTTAGAAGTACCTATAATGAAAGGTGTATCAGGTATATTGGGTTTAAGCAGCGAGGTTGTAAATTCAGGAGAAGAAGGTCCTTGTATTAGATGTGGAAGATGTGTTAAAGCATGTCCTATGGGGTTAGTACCAAGTATGTTAAGCATATTAGGAGAACGTAATAGATATAAGGAAGCTAAAGAAGAGTATGATTTATTAAGCTGTATAGAATGCGGAAGCTGTGTTTATACATGTCCAGCAAAACGTAATATTGTACAATATATAAAATATTCAAAAGCACAGAATGCAAAATCAGCAAAGAAATAGGAGAGAGGGGATAAAAATGAGTTCTGAAAATATAATACAGGAAAACAAAGTCCAAGATGATAAAGTACAAAAAATTAAATCTAAGGGAATTGATGCGCAAGAAAGTACTTTTACTGTTTCAGCCTCACCACATATCCGCTGTGATGAATCAATTTCAAAGATAATGTGGAATGTAAATATAGCATTAGTGCCAGCAGCTATTTTTTCTATATTTTATTTTGGTTTTCCTGCTTTAATAAATATAGTATTAGGAGTAGTTTCAGCAGTTGGAGCAGAATATTTAGTGCAAAAGTTTCAGAAAAAAAAGATTACAGCATTTGATGGAAGTGCATTTTTAACAGGTCTTTTATTAGCTATGTCAGTTTCACCAAGCCTTCCACCTTATATGATAGTAATTGGTTCATTTATAGCAATTATAATAGCTAAACATTCTATGGGAGGACTTGGATTTAATATTTTCAATCCTGCTCATATTGGAAGAGCAGCTTTAATGGTGTCTTGGCCGGTTGCTATGACAACTTGGACAAGTTTAAAAACTTCTGTAGACGTTGTGACTAGCGCAACACCATTAAATATATTAAAACAACAAGGGTATGAAAAACTAGTTGAGACTTTTGGAAGTAATGCAGAAATGTATAAGGCAATGTTCATTGGAACAAGAAATGGAAGTTTAGGCGAAACTTCAACTATATTACTTCTTATTGGAGGAGCATACCTTTTATATAAGAGATATATTGATTGGCAGGTTCCAGTTTTAATGGTTGGAACAGTAGGATTACTTACTTGGATTTTTGGACCAGCAGGTTTATTTACTGGAGATCCATTATTTCATATGATGGCTGGTGGTTTAATACTTGGAGCCTTCTTTATGGCAACAGATATGGTAACCATTCCTATTACAATGACGGGACAAGTGATTTTTGCAGTAGGAGCTGGAATAATAACGGTAATAATTAGATTAAAAGGTGGATATCCAGAAGGTGTTTGTTATTCAATTTTGTTAATGAATGCTGTAACACCATTAATAGACCGTCTAATAAAACCAAAGAGATTTGGGGCAAGGGGGTAATAAAATGTCAGATACACATGCACATGTTAATAAAGAGGAATCTATTTTTAAAGTAGCAGTAAATTTAATATTAGCTTGTTTAGCTTCTGGAGTGATAATAGGTCTAGTATATTTTGTTACAGCACCTATTGCTGTAGAAAAAAATGAAATGATAAAACAACAAGCAATGAAGGAATTAGTAAAGGATGCAGAATCTTTTAAAGAGGTACAAGGTAAGGCAGAGTGGTTTGCAGCTGAAAAAGGCGGTAAAGTAATAGCTTATGTAATTCCTAGTGAAAGTAAGGGATATGGTGGAGCAATTAAAATGCTTGTAGCGGCTACACCAGATGGAAAGATAATTGATTATAATATATTGTCTGCTAACGAGACACCAGGTCTTGGAGATAATGCAGCGAAAGAACCTTTTAAAAGTCAATTTAAAGGAAAGAAAATAGATGATTTAACAGTAGTAAAGGATCCTTCAAATAAAGAAAATATTCAAGCCATGACAGGAGCAACTATTTCATCTAAAGCTGTAACAAAAGGTATTAAAGAAGCCGCAGAAACAGTAGTGCAGTTTACAGGAGGTAAATAATATGAAGGAATTATGGAAAATTTTTTATAAAGGTTTATTTGATGAAAATCCAATATTTATATTATCTTTAAGTCTTTGTCCGGCTCTAGCTGTTACAACTTCGGTTAAAACTTCCTTAACAATGGGATTATCAGTATTATTTGTTATTACAGCTAATAATGTAGTTGTATCTTTAACACGAAAGCTTGTAAATGAGAAGGTTAGAGTACCAGTTTATATAACATCAATTGCAACTATAGTAACAGTTGTAGAGCTTGTATTAAAAGCTTTTGCACCAGCGTTATATAAAGAGCTAGGATTATATTTATCATTAATAGTAGTATTTGCAATAATACTAGCAAGAGCAGAAGTATTTGCATCAAAGAACAAGGTTATTCCATCATTTTTTGATGGACTTGGTATGGGATGCGGTTTTACTATAGCTATGCTTTCTATAGGTGTTATAAGAGAAATTCTTGGTAATGGAACAATTTTAGGATTTCAAGTATTAGGTAGTTGGTATAATCCAGCATTAATTATGATTTTGCCTCCAGGTGCGTTTATTTTAATTGGCTATATGATGGGAGCTATTAAGATGTACAATACGCGTAAGGAAGCTAAACAATTAGAAAGGAGTGAATCATAATGAACCAAATTCAAGAATATTTAACACTGTTTATAGGTTCAGTAATTGTAAATAATTTTGTATTAACAAGATTTTTAGGTCTTTGTATATTCTTTGGAGTTTCTAAAAGCCTAAATGCATCTTTAGGAATGGGTATGGCAGTTACTTCTGTTATAACACTTAGTTCAATACTTGCATGGGTAGTATATTATTTTGTACTTGTGCCATTTGGATTAACATTCTTAAAAACAATAGTTTTTGTAGTCCTTATAGCAAGTTTTGTACAATTGCTGGAACTGATTATAAAGAAACAAGCCCCTGCTTTGTATAATATGTGGGGAATATATCTTGTTTTAATTGCAACAAACTGTATAGTACTATCAGTACCAATCTTAAGTGTAGAATCTAATTATCCATTTGGAATGAGTGTGGTTTTTGCAATAGGATCTGGTATGGGATTTGCACTTGCTTTAGTACTTATGGCAAGCTTAAGAGAAAAATTAGCATATGCAAATGTACCTAAGGCTTTAGAAGGAACTGGAGTGGCATTTATTGTAGCTGGAATGTTATCATTAGCGTTCCTTGGATTCTCAGGAATGATATAAGAAGTGCTATTTTATTTTAGAGTACTAAGTTTAATGCTTATTTAAAAATAAAATGTTAAATAGGGAGCATAGGAATTTTATTTTGAATATGCTTAATTAAGGAGATGGATTAAATTATGTATACCGCGATAATGATTTTGGTGGTAATGGCAGGAATTGGAACAGTTTTTGGCTTTATTCTTGCATATGCCAATAAAAAGTTTTCAATAGAAGTAAATCCACTTATCCATGTTGTTGAGGATGTTCTTCCTAAGGGACAATGTGGTGCTTGTGGTTATGCAGGGTGTGCAGCTTATGCAGAAGCTGTAGTTTTAAATCCAGAAGTTCCACCTAATTTATGTGTGCCTGGTAAAGATGCTATTGCAAAAGCAGTGGCAGAAATTACAGGAAAAGTAGCAGAGCAGGTAGAACCAAGAATAGCGCATGTTAGATGTAAAGGATCAATTGATAAAGCTGTTTCAAGTTATGAATATAAGGGAATAAAAGATTGTGCAGCAGCAAGTTTGATTCAAGGTGGACCTAAAGGGTGCAAAAATGGCTGTGTTGGTTTTGGTAACTGTGTAAGTGTTTGTAATTTTGGCGCTATGACTATGGGGAAAAATGGATTACCAATTGTTAATGAGAAAAAGTGTACTGGCTGTGGAGCATGTGAAGGTGCATGTCCAAAGATGGTAATACAAATGATGCCAACAAATGCAATGGTAAGAGTGAGTTGTAATTCAAAAGATAAAGGAGCAATTGCAAGAAAACTTTGCACTGCAGCTTGTATAGGTTGTGGTATCTGTGGAAAGAATTGTTCTTATGGAGCTATTGAAATTAAAAATAATCTTGCAATAGTAAATTCAAAGATATGTAGTGAAAAATGTAGTGAAGCAACATGTTTTGCAAAATGTCCAACAGGAGCAATTCAAATGGCTAAGCAGGGACAAACTCATGCAAATGCGATTAATCTAAAAGCTACTGTTTAGTAAAATTTAAGTTGTAATTTTAAATATTTATAGTAGGAAAAATAATGAATCTAAAAGATTACTTACTCTAAGTAATTAGTGATTTAATAACTATATTACAGTGAGAATCTTTTAGATTTATTTTTTAATTTCTAAAAGATTGGAGTGAACACATGAAAAAGATTATATATCCATTAATAGGGTGTATTTCAATTATTCTAATTTGTATTTCATGCACAAACAGTAAAAATAAATATTACGAAAAAACTAATATAGTAATGGATACAGCAGTAACATTAAATGCTTATGGAGAAAATTCAAAGGAAGCCGTAGAAGAAAGTTTTAAAAAATTAGATGAAATTAATGAAATGGCAAGTGCAAACATCAGCACTAGTGATGTTTTTAAAATAAATGATGCGTCAGGAAAGAGTTATGTAAAAGTTCATCCTGAAATTTTAAAGATGATAAAAACTTCAATAGAATATTCTAAAATAAGTAATGGAGCTTTTGACATTACCTTAGGTCCAATAATAAATTTATGGGGTATAGGTACAGAAAATGAAAGGCTGCCTTCTGATGAAGAAATTAAAGGTAAACTGCCACTCGTCGGATATGATAAAATTAGTGTTAATGAAAATGACAGCAGTATTATGCTTCAAAAGGAAGGTATGGCTATAGACTTAGGTGGAGTAGCTAAGGGTTTTGCAGCTGATGAAGTATTAAAAATTTATAAAAAGTATAAAATTGAAAATGGACTAATTAATTTAGGGTCAAGTTCAATTTATGCTGTTGGAAAAAATAAAGATAAGAATGATTGGGCAGTTGGAATTAAACATCCTAGAAATGAAGATCCTAATGAATATATGGGAATAATTAAGTTATCAAATGAATCATTATCTACCTCTGGTGATTATGAAAGATGTTTTATAAAAGATAATAAAAGATATCATCATATTATAAATCCAAAGACAGGTTATCCAGTAGATAATGGTGTTATGAGTGATACAATAGTAATAGATGGAGAACTTGAAGATAATGGGATGTTAGCAGATATTCTTACCACAACAGTATTCACACTGGGACCAGAGAAGGGCTTAAAATTAATCAATAGTATGGTTAAGGTATCTTGTGAAATTACAACATCAGATTATAAGGTTTATACATCAGATGGTTTTAAGGATAGGGTTACAAAACTAAATAAAGATTTTAATTTTGCAAATTAGAAGTACCTAGGTGAAATTTATACTTAAGCAGTATTCATCAAAAATAAAGATTAAGTTAATGTTTTTCATAAATAAAACCCCACTATAAATTTAATTTATAGTAGGGTTTTAAATTTTACACTAATTGTGAGTTGCTTTCTTATTTAATTTATATTTTTTCTTAAGTTGATGATATTGCATGGACATCACCACTTTATCTTTAGTTTTTGCAAGATATATTTTATATTACCAAAACTCATAATAAAAAAATAATAATATTGGGTTATTTTAATAGCTGAATAGTTACTATTTTAGTAGAAACTTAATATACGCTCATTAAAAGCAAAATAAATCGGATAGTTCTATTTTGTGATTGAAAATTTACGTTTTACGATAATGATATTGAATTTCTACATAATATAGTATAAATTTTATATTATTAACTATAGTTGAGAAAATTTTATAATAATATTTACAGTTATAAAAATTACAAAAAATAGATATGAACTTCATATTTTGTTGTATAAATTAATTTTCAAGAAAACGTTAATAAATAGGTTAAGTATATATCTCATAGAAGTATTTTAACAAAAAAGTCACCAATTAAGGAGTAAAATTTTATTTGAATAGGGGGAGTTATAAAATGAGAAAAAGAATATTTACAAGTATATTTATGCTATTAGCATTATGCATTTTATTTATACCATCTTCAGCTTCAGCAGCTACAACCATAACCGTATCTAAAGATGGTAGTGGAAAATATAAAACAATTCAGGCAGCACTGGATTCAATTTCAGCTAATAATTCTAGTAGGATAATAATATTTGTAAAAAATGGTACTTATAAAGAACAAATTACAATTTCCAAACCTTTTATAACTATAACAGGTGAAAGTAAAGAGAAAACAATATTAACGTATAATGCTGCAAATGGAGATCCTAAACCTACTGGTGGGACATATGGTTCAGCAGATTGTGCAGCTTTAACAGTTGCTGCAAATGACTTTAATGCACAAAATATTACCTTTGAAAACAGTCATTTAAAAACTACTGGTAAAGATGTTCAAGCATCTTGTGTTTATACTTATGGAGATAGACTAACTTTTACTAATTGTAATTTTTACAGTGGACAAGATACCTTATGTGCATATACATATGGTGTAAATAAATCTAGGGTATATTTTAAGGATTGCTTTATACAAGGTAGTGTTGATTTTATTTGGGGAGGTGCTACTGCATTTTTTGATCATTGTACATTAAATAATATAAGAGATGGAGGTATGTATACAGCTGCTAACACACCTAAAGGCCAACAATTTGGATATGTATTTTCTAATTGTACATTAACTGCTAAAGCAGATCCTAATTACACATCTCATACTAATCCACGTTGGGGAACTCCTTCAACAGTTTATCTTGGAAGAACTTATGGAGATTACTGCCATGTATCATATATAAATTGTAATCTAGATGCACCAATTAATCCATTAGGATGGTTAAAAATGAACAACAATGTAAATAATACTGCTCTACTTGAAGAGTATGGATGCAAAGGCATCGGATCTAATCGATCTAAAAGAGTAACTTGGTCACAAGTAGTTACGGATAAAAATGTGGCTAAGTATACAAAAGCTAACGTTTTATCAGGCAATGACGGTTGGAAGCCATAAATTAAAAATTATATCCATTTGTTAAATATAATGTTCTTATTTTTAGTATCTAATAATAAGGGAGTAGACAGTAGAAATATTGTCTGCTTCTTTTATTTTTAGCATATGGTTGTTAATTATTGTAATTAAGATTATTCATAATATTTTAATATGATATTATTATAAAAAGTAATAAATATTATTTATTACTTTTTATTGACTTATATTTAAATTTCTAAAGTAAGGCAACTTAGAAAGATGTTTAACTATAAAATTTGCTGTTACCCCAATAAAAATTCCTGTGCCAATACCTGCTATTGATAAGATAGGCAAATAAAGCATTATAGCAATATTTTCAACCATAGCAGAAGCTACAACTAATTGTCCAACATTATGAAAGAAAGCACCAGCCGCACTTACACCTATTATACTCACCTTATCTTTTAAAAGTTCTTTAGCAAGTATCATTGCACAATAACTGATAATTGCACCAGCAACACTGTACATAAAAGTAGATAGGCTCCCACCTATCATAGTTGCTAGGAAAAGTCTTAGTATTATTACTAAGAAAACGTCTCTTTTGCTATCTAGTGTATATAATGCTATAACCGTAATTAAATTTGCTAAGCCAAGCTTTGCACCAGGTGCAATAAATGGTACTGGAATCATACTCTCAACTGAATAAAGAGCTAAAGCTTGTGATACTAAAAGTCCTATAAAGACTATTCGAAATGTTTTATTCATTAAATTCACCTCAATGTACTGGAATAATATCAGTGTCTTTTTCATTATTGTTACTTTTAATTTCAATCATTAATTTATGTGGAAGACAAACTAAAAGCTCACCTGGTTTTGATATAAAGCCTGATTTTACACAAATTATATCAGGGCAGTCTGAATCTAGTATTCCAATGGAAGTATCTTTGATTTCAATTGTATTATATCCATATTTTGTTTTAACTTCTATTTCTTCTTCGCCTCTATGCTCTGATAATAGTATTTTTTTATAAGGCTTACCGTCTAAGGTCACTTCTGCATAAGTTCCATTGTAATTTTTGCCCATCATAACGCCAAAAACCAATTCAGGAGTAAAAGATAGACAGATTAATGAAATGATTATAATTATATCCCACTTTTTAAACATATGAGTTCCTTCTTTTATCTTAACTTTTGAATTTTGCTATGTGTATATTGAGATTTTAATTCTTCAACAAAATTAAATAACAATAATAAATTTTTATGTAGACTATTTTTGCAACATACATAATTAAATAGTATCATTACATAAAATTAAGCGCAATAAATATATATACCAAAGTAATCGACATAGTATAAATAAGCTTGATTTTATTGATACTATGTCGATTATTTTATTCTAATAGCAACAGCTTCTACAAGCAAGAAGCTATTGTTATATTTATTTAAGATTTACATGACTAAATGTCTAATAGACTTTAATGTTCCAAGAATTCCATTTGAATTATTTTTACCATTTATTAAATCCATCATATCTCGTACATTTTGCTTATGATTAACTTCAAGATTTAGCTGTTGTTTCAGCTCAAAGGATATATGAGCATCTTTAAGTAAATTATAATCAGAAGACTTTATGCTTAGAGATTCAATTGAATTTTGTGATTTATTTTGGATTCCAGCCTTAGAAATAGGAACTTGGCTTAATTTTACCTTTTGCCCTTCCTCATCAACTAGATAAGTACAATAATATTGACCTTCTATTTCATAGATAATTTGCATTTTTTTTCGTACTTTATTTTCATCTTTATTGCTATCTTCAGAATTTTGAGTACTTTCACTTGTATTTTGTGTACTTTTATTTTCAATTTGAAATTCTTGAGTAGTGGTATTTTTAGATTGATAATCCGGTGTTATGCACGAAGTATAAGAATTTTCAGTAAAAGCATTATCAATAGATAAACTCATTTTCTCACCTCACTATAATGATTTTAAATATACATTTTACAAAATAATATAGGACCAAATTCCTATGATTATTTATTTATTAATAGATAATTAAACATATAATATAATATGTATATATATATTATCGGCAATTTATATGTAAAACTTAATCTTTAATTCAAAAAAATGTATGTAGATAATAAAGACTTATAATATTAATTGAGTAGATTAAAGTATATTTAAAATATAGAACTTTAATTTATGACTTTTATATATTAAAATTTACAATGTTGTGATTTAATATAAATGAAATAAACAAATTAGTGATGTATTTACATATTAATGTTGTAAGAAAGAGGAGTAGAAATGAAAGGCATAGGAGTTTTTGATATTTTAGGGCCTATTATGATAGGTCCATCAAGTTCGCATACAGCAGGAGCAGCAAGGCTTGGAAAAATTGCAGGGAGTATAGCTGGTGGAGATATAGCAGAGGTAACTTTTTTACTTCATGGTTCCTTTGCCAAAACATATAAGGGACATGGAACAGATAGAGCTTTGGTGGCTGGAATTTTAGGTATGGAGCCAAGTGATGAAAGATTAAGAAATTCTCTAGATATAGCAAAAAAAATGAATATTAAATTTTTATTTAAGGAAGCTGATTTGGGAGATGTTCATCCTAATACAGTAAAATTTATAATGAGAACAGTAAATAATAAATATTGTGAGGTTATGGGTTCATCCATTGGCGGGGGGAGTATTCAAGTTATAGAAGTTAATGACAATGAAGTTGATTTCACTGGAATATATGAAACTTTAATAGTAACTCATAAAGATGCTCCAGGTGTTATTAATAGTGTAACAAGTATTCTTTATAGTGAAAATATAAATGTAGCATTTATGAGAGTTTTTAGAAATCATAAAGGGCAAGAGGCTACAATGATTTTTGAAATGGATAATAGGGTTAATGATGAAATAATAGAAAATATTAAAAAATTACAATTGGTATATAATGTGATTTCAATAAGTCCGGCGAAAATCAGTTAAAGAATTGTTGAACGTTCAGATATAAACGTTAGAAAGGTGGAATAGTTATTTATGTTAGCAAAAACTGGAGTAGAATTATTAGAAATATGTGAAAAATATAATATTTCATTAAGTGAATATGCAATAAGATGTGAAGTAGAGGAAAAAGGATTAACAAGAGATGAAGTTATAGAAAAGATGAGAAAAATTTTAAAAGTTATGATTTCAGCAGCCAATGAAGGAATGGAAAAGGAAGTTTATTCTGTTAGTGGATTAATAGGCGGAGATGCTTTTAAATTGTACAATTATGCCAAGGAAGGAAAAACTCTAACTGGAGATGTAACAAACATAGCGATGGCAATGGCACTTTCTTCATCAGAAGTTAATGCATCTATGGGAAAGATAGTAGCATGTCCCACGGCTGGATCGTGTGGTATATTGCCAGCGGTTATTTTATCAGTAGGTAAAAAGCTTGAATTAAATGAAGATGGCCTTTTAAAGGGATTGTTAGCAGCTTCAGCTATTGGAATTATTATTGGATTAAATGCTACGTTATCTGGGGCAGAAGGCGGATGTCAGGCAGAATGTGGTTCAGCTTCAGCAATGGGAGCAGCAGCAGCAGTTGAAATGATGGGGGGAACTCCTGAAATGAGTTTAGATGCAGCAGCAATAATACTTAAAAATGTTTTAGGTCTTGTATGTGACCCTGTTGCAGGGCTTGTTGAGATACCTTGTGCTAAGAGAAATGCTCAAGGGGCTATAACTGCTCTTTGTGCAGTAGATATGGTAATGGCAGGTGTTGCATCTAAGATTCCATTTGATGATACAGTAAGTGCAATGTATAAGGTAGGGAAATGTTTACCACCATCACTTAGGGAAACAGCTTTAGGAGGAGTGGCAACAACAAAGGAAGGTTTAAGACTTAAGGAAAAAGTTTTTGGAAAATAAGAGTTAAAAAAACTACAGTTATGAAAATTAATTATTAAAGCATGTTCATGGTATAGCTTAAAATAAATAAGCAAATAAGCAAGATAAGAACAAATACTATTTCAGCAAAAACTTTGATATTAAATATTATAGTTTAGAATAAATGGGGTGCAAAAATGAATTCAATAGTAAAGGAACAAATTACTATTCTTGTAGTAGATGATGAAAAGAGCATAATTGATTTTATTAAGATGGGGTTAGAATCAGAAGGATATATAGTATATTCGGCTTTCGATGGAAATGAAGCAATTGAATTAGCTCAAAAAATAAATCCTCACATAATCATATTGGATATTATGCTTCCAGGAATGGATGGGTATGAAGTTTGTTCAAGGATTAAAAAATTAATAAAAACATCAATAATTATGCTTACAGCAAGAGATGAAGTGGATGATAAAGTAAAAGGATTAGATACTGGAGCAGATGATTATATGGCAAAGCCTTTTAGTTTTAAGGAACTTTTAGCACGTATTAATGCTAGAATAAGAAACAGTTTTCCAGAATTAAATCAAGTTGTCAGCATTGGTGATTTTGCTATTGATGATGGTGCACATGAATTTACTTATTGTGGAAAAATAATAGATCTTCCTCCTACTCAGTATAATTTATTGAGATTTTTACTTATTAATAATGGGACAGTGCTTAGCAAATCTTTGATACTCGAAAAAGTTTGGGGATATGATTTTAATGGGGAAGAAAATATTGTTGAAGTTTACGTAAGGTACTTGCGTGATAAGATTGATGATAAAGAACATAATATTATAAAAACTGTCCGTGGTGTTGGGTATAAAATGGTGGCACAATGAAAATATTAAATCATAAGTTTAAAATTAAGAGCTTGAAATGGCAGTTATTATTCCGTTTTATTATGATACTATTTATACTATTAGTTGCAATGGAGATTTTTCAATATATAAGCATGAGAGAATATTTATATAAAACCAAGGTACAAGTGATGCAGGAAAGGTTCCATAATCTAGATATGGAGAGCTTGTCAAAAGAAAATGCAACTGATATAACAGAAAAGGCTTCAAAAGAAATTTTGAAAAACTTATGGGATAAAAGCATGAGCATAGCTATAATAGATAAAAATGGAAAGGTGATAGGAGAAAGAAGTAATGCAGAAACTCCTAAAGATGACAAGGATGGTGATGATGATTCTAAGGAGTTAGATGAAAGAAAAATAGAAGAAATACCAGTTCCAATCAGTTCTAAAGAACATTATATAAGTCTTTGCAGCGAAGAGGGGAATTTAGAAAAAGCATTTGAAGTTATAAAAGATAAAAATGGAAATTTCCAATTAGCTGTATGGAGAAAAATAGGACCTTTAAAGTCACCCGCTGGATTAATACAAATAAGTACTCCAATAAGGGATATTGAAGCAATATTAAATAGAGAAGTATATATGCACACGAGTATTTCAATTTCAATTTTAATAATTGGAATTATATTTGCAACAACAATTATTAAACGTACATTGATTCCACTTGATGATATAACAAATACAGTTGAAGGAATAAATATAACAGATTTAAATACAAGATTGGACACAGAAAAGGGTCAGTTAGAGATTAATAGATTAGCAAAATCCTTTAATATTATGTTTGAAAGAATAGAAATATCATTTGAAAAGGAGCAGAATATAAAGGAAAAAATGAGGAGATTCGTATCTGATGCTTCTCATGAATTAAGGACTCCATTAACTTCAATTCATGGATTTGTAGAGGTTTTACTAAGAGGGGCAGCTAAAAATGAAGAACAATTAGATTTAGCATTAAACAGTATATTAACAGAAAGTGAAAGATTAACAAAGTTAGTAAATGACCTTTTGGTTTTAACTAGATTAGAACAAAATCCAGTTGTAGAAATGGCTAGAGAGAATATAAATGAAATTATAGAAGAAGTTCTTCCGCAACTTCAGATTCTTGCTCAAGATAGAAAGCTTGGGTTAGAGTTAAATGATGGAATAAAAGCTTATATAAATGGAAATCAAATTAAACAGGTAATATTTAATTTAACTCAAAATGCAGTTCTTCATACTGATAAGAATAATGGGGTTATAAAAATATCTACAGTTATAGAAAAAGTAGATGATGAAAATTATGCAGTTTTAAAGATTGCAGATAATGGAATAGGAATATCTAAAGAAAATATTACAAAAATATATGATAGATTTTTTAGAGTTGAAACGCACAGATCAAGGGAACACGGAGGTTATGGCTTAGGGCTTTCTATAGTAAATTCAATAATAGATAGTAATAATGGTCAAATTCATGTAGAAAGTGAAGTAAATGTTGGAACTACATTTTTTGTATATCTAAAATTAGCAAAGTGAATTACATTGAAATAACAAGTCAGTATGCTGTTATATTTAGTGCAATAGGGAAGCTCGACTCGTATACACTCGCTGAGTAAGTGATTCACACAAAATCATAGATTGCACTGTGTGAAAGTTCGACTTGCCAAATATGAAATTTGGAGTCTTACTTTTGGAGCATCACTTTTGGTTCTCTACTTATCTCAATGTTCACCTAATAGCCAACTATGAGGTAAACATACATCCTCGTCTGACGCAAAATATACACATAAAAAAAAGAGTAGCTATGCTGCATATAAGAACATCTCGTCGCATCTTTGACTTGTTATTTTATTTCATGTGCGTAATTTTAATTAGAGATTATTTCAGTAAATGAGATGGTCTCTTTTAATTTTGTCTATTTTCTCAGCAAATTCTAAGCTTAGGTTAAGGTTGTATTCAGAATGGCTTGTTATAATTCAAACAGTGGATTCTTTAGGACATATATTTGGTGGAGGTGATTAATATAAGTACCATAAGCATTCAATTATTAATAATCGCAATTATAGTAGGGTTAATTTTAATTTTTATATTTGCTACTGGAAAGCATGGGAAAATAGAAGCTGTAAAAAGCAGTTATGTTTTAGGAACAATAATAAATTTAAAGGCATTTGGAAATAAGGCTGAAAAGGCAATAAATGAAGCAATTGAAAGATTAAATAATATTGATGATAAAATGTCAGCATTTAAAGAAGAAAGTGATATATCAAAAATAAATTCTAAAGCAGGTTTTGCTCTAGAAGCTATAAGTAAAGATACTTATTTTGTTGTAAAAAAGGCAGTGGAATATAGCAGAATATTAGAGGGAGCCTTTGATCCGACAATAAGGCCTTTAGTAAAACTTTGGAATATAGGTACTAACAAAGGAACAATTCCTGAGAAGGTTAAAATAGAAGAAGCTTTAAAACTTGTAAATTATAATGATGTTATTTTAGGAGAAAGTAATCACACAATAATGCTAAAAGATAAAGATCAAGCGTTAGATGTTGGAGGAATAGCTAAAGGATTTGCAGCTGATGAAGTTAGAGATATTTTTTATAAACATAATATTAAAAGTGCTCTCATTGACCTCGGGGGTAATATTTTCGCCCTTGGAGGTAAGGAAGATGGTACCCCTTGGAGGATTGGCATTCAAAATCCATTTGAACCTAGGGGAGAATTCATAGGAGTATTTAATGCAAAAAATAAATCAGTAGTTACATCAGGAAATTATGAAAGATATTTTATGAAAGATGGAGAAAAATTTCACCATATAATTGATCCTAAAACAGGATATCCATCTCAAAGTAAAATTATAAGTGCAACTATTATATCAGATAATTCAATTGATGGAGATGGATTATCAACAGGAGTTTATATTCTTGGTATAGATAAATCCTTAAAAATTATAGAAGCCATAGAAGGAATAGATGCAATATTTATCACTGAAGATAAAAGAGTATATACAACATTAGGTATTGATAAAAATATTTTCACATTAACAAATGAAGAATTTAGTTTAGCTAAAAATTAGTAGTTAAAATATTAAAGCAGAAGTTGAAAATTATATAATGAGAAGTCTTGCTTTGCATATAAGTTAGCTAAGTTTTAGAAAACAAATATGATGTTTGTATTCTAACATAAGGATTTCTCTTTTGGAGTTTTCAAAATTTAATGATTAAAAAGGAGCAATAAAGATGAATAAGAAAATAAAGAAATCACAGGTTTCGAGGCATGTTATACAATTTATTTTGTTTTTGACATTACCTGGATTATATGCTATGACTTTTAGTGAATTAAAAACAGTTTATAAAATGATTACTAACGGCAATTTTAATTTTATTCAAGCGTTTCCAAGTTTGGTAGAATTTACAGCTATTATGCTTTTAACAATAGTTATGGGAAGATGGTTTTGTGGATGGTTATGTGCATTTGGAGCATATAATGACTTAGTATATTTTATATCCAGAAAAATATTTAAAAGAAAATTCAAAGTAGATGAAAAAGTTGACTCAATATTAAAATATGCAAAATACGTAATATTAGTATTTATAATAATTATGTCTTGGACAATGGGAAGTAGTATTTTAGAGAGTACAAGTCCATGGGATGCTTTTGGACAAATAACTGACATATCTACTATTTTCTCAAGCTTGCTTATTGGATTAATACTTTTAGTTTTAATAACTATAGGAGCAGCTTTTATTGAAAGATTTTTTTGTAGATATTTATGTCCTTTAGGTGCAGTATTTTCTATAATTTCAAAGATTGGAATAGTAAAAATTAATAAGCCTAAAGCTGATTGTGGTAAATGTAGAGCTTGTACAATGAATTGTTCAATGGGATTAAATCTTTATAAAGTAAATAGCGCTCGCGGTGGAGATTGTATAAACTGCCTAAAATGTACAGAAGTATGTCCTAGAAATAATGCTAATGTAAATATACTTGGACAAGATGTAAATCAAAATTTAGCGGGTTCAGTAGCAATGGCTACAATGCTTGGAGTTTATGGATTATCAAATTTTGGTGCAAATGCTTTAACTAATTCTGGTATAATTTCAAACCAAACTGAGGTTTCTATCAGTGAAGTTTTAGATAGTGCAGCTTCAAGCAGCACATCTCAAAAGTATAAAGATGGAACATATACAGGAAGTGGTATAGGTTTTAAAGGAAGAACAACAAAAGTTTCAGTTACTATAGCTGATGGAAAGATAACTAAGATAGAAACTTTATCATATGGAGATGATCGTCCATATTATGAAAAAGCAGAAGGTAGTGTAACAAAAAATATAATTTCAAAACAATCAACATCGGTAGATACAGTTTCAGGGGCTACTTATAGTTCAAAAGGAATTATAAGTGCAGTTAAGGATGCTTTAAGTCAATCCGCTGATTCATCTAATAATGATACTTCTAGTAGTACAACTCAAGAGGGAGCAGCTACTACAAATACAACAGAAGATGCTAAAAATGCAGATGAAACCTCTAAAGCAAATGAAGGAAGTACAACAGGGACTGCTTCAGCTTCTAGTAGTAATAGTTCAGCTAAAAGTGGAACTACAGCATCAAATAACCAAACTGCTGAATCTTCAAATACACAAGCTGCTACTTCAAAAGCAAGTCAAGGAACTACAAGCTCTAGTTCAACAAGTAGCAGTCAAGGTGCTTATAAAGATGGAACATATACAGGAAGTGGTATAGGTTTTAAAGGAAGAACAACAAAAGTTTCAGTTACTGTAGCTAATGGTAAAATAACAAGAGTAGAAACTATATCATATGGAGATGATCGTTCATATTATGAAAGAGCAGTAAGCAGTGTAACTAAAAGCATAATTTCAAAACAATCAACATCGGTAGATACAGTTGCAGGCGCTACTTATAGTTCTAAGGGAATAATGAGTGCAGTAGCCAATGCATTGAGTCAAGCAAAATAATAAAACTCTTTAAGATAATCACTTTTCAATGAGATAGCTTTATTGAAAAGTGGTTATTTTTTTATATACTTTGAATTAAATTAAGATGATTTAATATAACTAGAACATTTGTAGAAATTATTAATATAATAATTTAAGGATTTATAATATTACAGGAGTATGAGATAAATGCCAAGCAAAAATAGAACTAAAAGTAGAGCTAATTCAAGTTATAAGTCAACAATGATTCCAATAAAGCGAGTTAAAGCAAAGAAAGATAATATTTTAATTGAAGTTGCAAAAGATCAAGACATAGGAGAATTTATCAATGGTTTTGAAGTAATAAAACCTGTTAAAAGATATGGTAAATATTATGTGTTAGTAAAAAATAAGTAAAAAATACATTTTTAATAAAACATTTAGTCGTTAAAATGTTGAATTAAAAAGCAAATAAAGGTGAATTTTATATTTTTTTACACATTGAAATTATTATTACAAAAATATATAATAGTTGAAAGTCATTAAATATATAACAGAGGTGTAAAATGAATAAAATCACAAATAATTTAAAGTTTACAATGAACAAATTAACATTATTTTTAGTTTGTATGGTGCTATATTTAGCGACGATACCTACAATATATGCATATGCAGATGGAACTAAGCTTATAGAAACACAAAATGGAACAATGAATACTAGGCAAATTGGGGAAAGTGGTGTTTCAGTAGTTTTTGAAACGGGATATGGGGATGCACTTATATACGAGGAAAATCAAGATACTTGGAATGGTATTCAAGATGCTGCTGGTAAGTATGCAAAGACAATTGCATATGATAGATTCGGTCTTGGGAAAAGCAGTGATATATGTAATATTCCAAGTTTAACCAATAAGCAGAGGCAAATAATTATTGATGGAGGTAGTATAAAATATAATCAAAATAGTCTTAATGGACAATATAAAACTGCTAGAGACAAAGCAATAAATTTACATGATTTATTAAGCAAAGCTAAAATTAAAAAGCCATATGTATTAGTAGTACATTCTGTAGGTAGTTTTACAGCTATAGAATTTGCAAAAATGTATAAGGCGGATTTAGCCGGAATTATAATGTTAGAAGGAACATTTCCAGCGTTAAATAAAGAACTGTATAAGTGGGAAAAAGATAACAGGCCAGAGTTAGCAGAACACTATGCGGATGAATTTAGTGACGCTGATGGAAATGTAGATGAAATATTAATTGGTGGATTGCAATGTGAAAAAGATTTGAAAAGTTTAAATAACATTCCAATTTTATATTTACAAGCTTCTGACACGGAAATGGGTAATAAGCAAGTCGATGAGTTATGGGAAAAAGGTATTATTAATATGATTTCTAATAGTAAATTTTCCAAAAAAGTTGTTGTTCCAAATTCAACACATTATGTTCACAGGTGTAATCCTGAATTTGTAAATGATCAAATTAAGGCTTTTATTGATAAAATCAATATAAAGTAGTCTATTTGAATATAATTAAATTATCAGACTATATTTTAGCTAAGATTATGTTATCCTTGACGGTTTAAAATTAATGTTATATTCTTAGTATGTAAAAGATAATTTTAAAATTGAATAACTAGGGGAGCTAATAGTTTGGCTGAGATTGGAAAGATTGATTTCCTGGACTCTTATAACCTGATTTGGTTAATACCAACGTAGGGAAGTATATTAATATTGTTTTATTGTTTATGCATGATTTATTGATGTATCCCTTAGGGATACATTTTTTTGCGTAAAAAACAACTTGATTTTAATTTTTTTAAGTTAGTCAGGTTCAATTATGTATAATTCCACAAATCAGGAAGAATAGTTATTTTATTAATTTTAAGGAGGAAGATTTTAATATGGAAGAGAAAAGTAAAGCACAAAAAATTGCATTAAGTGGCGTATTAATTGGTATTGCAGTTATTTTTGGAACATTTTCAATACCAATTGGAGGAGCAAAAATATCACCAATACAACATTTTGTGAATGTGGTAGGTGCAATAACACTTGGGCCAGTCTATGCAGTTTTAAATGCATTAGCTGCATCAATTATAAGAAATATTATGGGAACAGGAAGTTTGTTAGCATTTCCAGGAAGTATGGCAGGTGCACTTATTGCAGGTGTTCTTTATAAGAAATTTAGAAAGCCAATAATAGCTGTATTAGGTGAAGTGATTGGGACTGGAGTACTTGGAGCATTATTATCTTATCCAGTAGCAGCACTACTTTTAGGTAAAGAAGTAGCATTTTTTGCATACATAATTCCCTTTACAATGAGTTGTAGTGTTGGAGCTGTTATAGCATATTTCTTTGTGAAAATTCCTGTAATAAGGAGGACCTTAATAAATAATGAGTCACCTATTAAAGAAAAAGATTCTAAAAATACTAATGCAATTTAAATATGAAGATAAGATTATATATTATTAAGAAATAAACAAACTATATGTATTCAAATGTAAAAATAATGATACCGAATGACGGAAATTACCATGAATTGAGAAAAAGATATTTAGAGGTTAAAGATTAAATTTTATTGTAGATATAAGTTGCAATTAGAAATTTACATAGAATTAAGTATAGAGGTACAAATTCTGTGTAAGAATCATTTTGCAACATATAGATTAGGAAGAAAGGATGATTTTATGTTTAGAGCATTAACTATTGCAGGATCAGATACTTGTGGAGGTGCAGGAATTCAAGCTGATTTAAAGTCTTTTTCGGCTAATGGAGTTTATGGAATGAGTGTTATTACAGCTGTAACAGTTCAAAATACAACGGGTGTTTTTGGAATTCAAGATATAAATCCAGAAATAATAGAGGGACAAATTGATGTTATTTTTGAAGATATTAGAGTTGATGCTATTAAAATAGGAATGGTATCACAAATTCCATCTATTAAAGCAATAGCAAAATCTTTGAGAAAAGTTGAAAAGCTGCCATCAATAGTTTTAGATCCAGTTATGATTTCAAAAAGTGGATTTAATTTATTATCAAAGGATGCAAAGGATACTTTAGTTAATGAATTATTTCCTTTAGCAACATTAATCACTCCTAATTTACCAGAAGCAGAAGAAATATTAGGAATAGAAATAAAAACTTTAGAGGAAATGAAAGAGGCTGCATTAAAGCTTAAAGAGCTTGGTCCAAAGGCTGTTTTAGTTAAAGGCGGTCATTTAGAGGGAGAAGCCACAGATTTATTATTTGATGGTAAAGAATTTATAGTCTTACAACAAGAAAGAATCAATACAACTCATACTCATGGAACAGGATGTACTTTATCATCTGCCATAGCAGCTAATCTTGCTAAAAATATGACTATGGAAGAAGCCGTGAGAGAAGGAAAGAGATATATAACTATTGCCATTGAACATGGTTTTGATCTTGGAAAAGGTGTTGGACCTACTAATCATTTTTATGAGCTTTATAAGAAAGCAGAAATGTTGGACAGTTAAGAGTTAACAATTAACAGCTAACAGTTGAGGAATATAATTTGGTTTATCATAATTAATTAAGTTAACAGGTAAGGACAACAGTGCGTAGTTTTGAAAGTGATTTTTTCGGAGATTAAAAATCTTGCAAGGTTTTTATATATTCTAATATGGTAATATTCTAAACCATATATATTCTGAAAAATATGCACAGATAAAAAAAGTGCGATAGCACAATCAGGAACTTTTCACAGATAAAAAAAGTGCGATAGCACAATCAGGAACTTTTCACAGATAAAAAAAGTGCGATAGCACAATTCACAACTTATTAAGTAAAATAAAGAACTTTTTCTTATAAAAAATTACGCACATATAAAAAACAACGAAGTGCAATCAAGAACTTTTAAGTATAATAAAGAACTTGAGCATATATAAATTCAAATAATTTAGTATTACAAAATGAGAGTTAAAGAATAATTAGATTAAAAAATGGGTTTAAGGAGAGAATGAAAAATGAATTATAAAACACAAATGGAAGCAGCTAAAAAAGGTATAGTTACTAAAGAAATGCAATTGGTAGCTAAGAAAGAAAATATTTCAGAAGAAAAATTAATGAAGCTTGTAGCAGAAGGTAAGGTAGCAATTCCAGCTAATATTAATCATAAATCACTTAGTGCAGAAGGTATTGGTGATGGACTTAAAACAAAGATAAATGTAAACCTTGGTGTTTCAGGAGACTCAGTTGATTACTGTAGAGAAATGGAAAAAGTAAAAATGGCAATTGATTTTGGTGCTGAAGCCATAATGGATTTAAGTAATTATGGAAAGACTCAAGAGTTTAGAGAAAAGCTTATTGAATATTCTCCAGCTATGATAGGTACAGTTCCAATGTATGATGCAATAGGATATCTTGAAAAAGATCTTTTAGATATAAAGGCTGAGGATTTTCTTAGAGTAGTTACACAACATGCAAAGGCTGGAGTTGATTTTGTTACTATTCATGCTGGTATAAATAAAAGAACAGTTGAACTATTTAAAGAAGATAAAAGAAGATTAAATATTGTATCTCGTGGAGGATCTTTATTATTTGCATGGATGGAAATGACAGGCAATGAAAACCCATTTTATGAATATTATGATGAATTACTTGAAATTCTAAGAGAATATGATGTAACAATAAGTCTTGGAGATGCAATGAGACCAGGTTGTCTTGATGATTCAACTGATGCAGGTCAAATTACAGAACTTATAGAATTAGGTTTATTAACAAAGAGAGCTTGGGCAAAAGATGTTCAAGTTATGATTGAAGGACCAGGACATATGGCTATGAATGAAATTGCAGCAAATATGCAAATCGAAAAAAGATTATGTCATGGTGCACCATTCTATGTACTTGGACCACTTGTTACTGATATTGCTCCAGGATATGATCATATTACATCAGCTATCGGTGGAGCTATTGCAGCAACTCATGGAGCAAACTTCCTTTGTTATGTAACACCAGCTGAACATTTAAGACTTCCAGATTTATCAGATGTTAAGGAAGGAATTATCGCATCAAAAATCGCAGCTCATGCAGCAGACATAGCTAATGGTATTCCAGGAGCAAGAGATAGAGATAATGCAATGGCAGATGCTCGTCAAAAGCTTGATTGGGAAGAAATGTTTAAGGTTGCTATTGATGGAGAAAAAGCTAGATCATATTTTGAAAGTATGCCACCAGAAGATAAACATAGCTGCTCTATGTGTGGAAAAATGTGTGCAGTAAGAACAACTAATAGAATATTAAACGGTGAAAAAGTAGAGTTATTAGAGAAAGAAGTCCAATAAGGTTTATTTTAAAAGCTGCAGCGAATGAAAGAGAACATTCTACTTTATTAATAAATAATAATTAACAATTGATTTTGTATAGTTGACAATGAATTAATGATTTATAATTGAATCATTAAAAAATGCTTAGCAGGCAATGAATGGAAAGCCTATAGTTTTTCAAAAAGCAGAAAACTATAGGCTTTCAACTTTAATCATGTATTGTTTAATTAAAAGTTTTTAGAGACTTTGGACTAAAGAAAGGAATATATATTATGAGAAAAGAAATGGTTATAAAGATAGGCAATTTAATAAATGAGGTTAGGAATAAGAAGCCACTTGTACATAATATAACAAATTATGTTACTGTTAATGATTGTGCAAATATATTACTTGCGGTAGGTGCATCACCAATTATGGCTGATGATATTAAAGAAGCAGCAGATATTACTAAAATTTCATCTGCTCTTGTAATAAATATTGGTACTTTAAACGAAAGAACAATTGAATCTATGATTGCATCAGGAAAGAAAGCAAATGAATTAAACATTCCAGTTGTATTTGATCCAGTAGGTGCAGGTGCATCAGAGTTTAGAAATGAAACTACTAAGAGAATATTAGAAGAAGTTAAAATAAGTGTATTACGTGGAAATATGTCTGAAATTAAGTTTATAAGTGGTTTAGAAGCTTCTACTAAAGGTGTTGATGCATCTGAAAGTGATCTTAAAAGTGAAAATGATGAAGGTATTAAAGTAGCCAAAAACTTAGCTGATAAACTTAATTGTACAGTTGCAATTACTGGTGCAAAGGATATTGTTTCAGATGGTAAAAGGGTAGCTATACTTGAAAATGGAACTAAGATGCTTGCAAATGTTACAGGAACAGGCTGCATGACAACCGCATTAGTAGGTGCATTTTGTGGTGCAGGATCAGATTGGTTTATAGGTGCAGTTTCTGGTATTACGGCTATGGGTATTTCCGGGGAAATTGCCCTTGAAAAAGCAGGGAAAATAGGAACAGGAAGTTTTCATATAGCAATTATAGATGCTATAAGTAATTTAAATTCTGAAATAATTGAAAATATGGCTAAAGTTCAAGAAATATAAAAATAATTATTACTAAGGTATATAGAAAATAACAGCTGGAATATTACGATACTGAAAAAGTATGAATTTATTAAAAATAATATCTTAAAATTAGTATTGTCATGTTGTGATTTTGTTAAAGTAACACTAGTAGATATTTTTATTTTAGCGTGTGTTGTAAATGTCTTGATATTTAATGCTGCAAAGTGAAAAGAAGTAAAATTTCACAACTAATTTGAGGAGGAAAATTTAATGAAGGTTAAAATAGATTATAGTATCTATCTTGTAACAGATAGAGACTTAATGAGTACTGAAACTTTAGAAGAAGCTGTAGAACAAGCGCTAATAGGAGGCTGTACTTTAGTTCAATTAAGAGAAAAAGATTGTTCATCTCTTGATTTCTATAATACTGCAGTAAATGTAAAAGAAATAACAGATAAATATAATGTTCCGTTATTAATAAATGATAGATTAGATATTGCTCTTGCAGTTAATGCAGCAGGAGTTCATGTAGGTCAAAGTGACCTACCAGTTACAGTGGTTAGAAAGATTATTGGTGAAGATAAGATTATTGGAATTTCAACGGGTACTCTTGAAGAAGCAGTTCAAGGACAAGAAGATGGAGCAGATTATTTAGGCGTTGGTGCAATGTATGCAACTGGCACTAAAAAAGATGCGAATCCAACTTCAATGGAAGAATTAAAGAAAATAAGAGAAAACGTATCTTTGCCTATAGTTGTAATAGGTGGGATTAATAAAGAAAGAGTTAGGAATTTTGAAGGTATGGGAATTGATGGACTTGCAATAGTTTCAGCTATTATTGCTCAAAAGGATATTGCTGAAGCAGCAAGGAAATTGAAATCCATATTTATAAAATAACAATTTTAATTAAAGAAGGCAAAAGAAGGACGCTAAGCATTTTTTCGGAAATGATTAGTGTCCTTCAACGTTATCTTGTTATTTCTTCTAGAAAGTATATTTTTAGAAATACTAAATCTATTCAAGAAAGTATTAAAAAATAAATAATAGGTACTACTTAAGGGGTTAAGTATATAAATGTGAATTACCTGGAAATTTGTTTGTGAGAATGTTTGTTTGCATAATAATTTAAAATGAGGTAATAATATTAATAGATAGTAAATGTAGAAATGTAATTGATAAAATCTATAAATAAGTATAATATGAATTATAAGAATAATATGTAACATATAAAATAAAAAAGCTTAATGGAGATGTGCAATATAAAGATGTTTGTATGTCTTATTTAAAATATGTTATACATCTAACACAGATGAAGATCAAATATAAGGAGATAAAGAATTATGTGGAAGTCATTTCTTTTATTAATATTTCAAGGTATTTCTGGTGGAGTAGCTGGATATATTACTAATAAGTATGCAGTAAATATGCTGTTTAAAGAATATACTCCTTTAAAATTAGGTGGAGTAATTAAAAAGAAAAAGGAAAAATTTATAGATGAAATCAGTGACTTAGTTGAAAGAGATATAATAAATGCTGAAACTTTAAAAGCTGAAATTACTAATAAGGATTTTAACAGTTATATTGAGCAGATTGCTGGAACTTTTTTTGAAAAAGGATTAAAAGAAAGTTTAGGAAAAACTAAATTATGTGAAATAGCTGATTTTTCTAATAGTGCTAGTAAAAGTGAAGTATTTGTAAGGGAGAATTTAAATACAATCGTGCCAGAATTATTAGAAAGTGTTTTTGCTAATGTTAAATTAGAAGATATATTAACTGAAAATCAAATTTCTAAAATAGTAAATTCAGGTTATGACTTATTAATTGAAGAACTTGATAGTAATGAAACATTAAATGAATTTATTAGTAGTCTTTATAAAGAAAATTCGAATATAACTCTTTCAGAAATTTTATCAGAAGAAGTTAAGGAAAAGTTTATAAAAAATATTACTGAACGTGTGAGCCAAATAATTAAAGAAGATATTTTAGCTGATGAAGAAGGCTGTAAATTATTCTTTGATAAGATTTTTTCAATAATAAATATAGATGTAACACTTGTTAAATTGCAAGGATTAATTGGAGATTACGAAATTAATCAGTTTGTTACAAGTTCAGAGGAAGAGGAATTCACTTTAAAATTATTTGATAAAATTAATGAATTTATTAATTCTGAAAAGGGGAAAGAATTAATAATAAAGCTTATGGATGAAGTTTTATTAATTGGGAAAGACATTGATTTTACAGTTTATGAAATTCTTCCGTCAGAAATGGAAAAACCGCTTACTAATTTTATAGAAACAGTAATTCCAAAGGTTATGCCATATATTTCAGAGTGGATTTCAGGCAATAAGGACTCCTTTGACGAAATGATTGAATCATCTATTGATGAAGCTATTTCAGATCTTGATGATAATATCAAAAAACTTATAATTTCAAAAGTTAGAAGTGCACTTATGGGTGATATCTCATCTAAGAATAATATTGTTAATAAGATCATTAGTTATCTTAATGATAATTTTGATGAAGAGTCATATGCTAAATTAGCGGATTCTATTATTAATTATTTAAAGAGTAAGAAAATAAAAGATATAGTTGAATTACTTGAAAATAAGAATTTGTTGAATTCAAATAAATTAGCACAATTTATTATTAAAGAATTCGGACTGCATGGAAAAATGCTTTTAGCTGCTATTATAAAAGGTCAATTTTCTAAAAAGATACATAAGGTATTCAGTTTTGATTTAGTAAAATTATTTCATGAAAAACTTAAACCAATATTGTATAAGAAGATTTTTAATAATAAAGATAAGTTTGAAGAAAGGCTTAATAGTTTTGCTCAAGATTTTATAAGCTCAAAAAGTAATGAAATCTTTAATAAGAAATTATCAGAACTATTTATTAAGGAGAAAGTTTCTAAATTTTCAATTGTATTTTCAAAATTAACAAATAAATTATTAACTTCAAATGCACCTCTATATAAAGTTAAAATAGGAGAATTTTTATCTGCACAGGTTAAAAATATAAATTTATCGTATGCTTTAGAAAATTACAAAGTGGATATTTCAGAATATATTATTAATAATTTTATGTTAGTTTATAAAGAAAATATTGAAAAATATAAAGAGTATGAATTAAAAGAACTTGTTGGTACATATTTTAATAAGGATGCATTAGCTAAGCTTCTTATAAATAAAGGATATCCAAAGTTAGTAGAAAAATTACCTAATATGTTAAATGGAAATATTAGAAAATTTGCTAAGAATAATCTACAAAAATATAATGAAGATGAGATTTGTGATATAGTTCAAGATTTTATGGGTGGTCAGCTTAAACCACTATCTGTTTTTGGAGCCATTCTTGGAGTAGTAGTAGGTGTTTCATATCAACTAATATATCCAAATTCTATTGGGAGATATGGTTTTCCAGGTGGTGTATTAAATACAATAATGTCATGTGGAATTATGGCCTTTATTGGATATATCACGAATGTAGTAGCATTATGGATGATTTTCCATCCATATAAGGAAAATAAAATTATAGCTAAAATACCATTTTTTAAGAAGTTTGCATTAGGATATATTCCTGCGCATAAAAATGAATTTGCAATTGGTATGGCTAAATTAATAGATGATGAATTACTAGGTAAAGAAGAAATTAATAGAGCATTTAAATTAAAAAATAATAATATGAAATCATTATTAATGATATTAGTTACAAATAATGATTATCAAATATTAGTGAATCTACTTAGAGATAAAAAACAAGCTGCATCAAAATATATTTATGAGAAAATTTTAAAATATTGCAGCAATGATTTACATTTATCAAAAAGAATTTCAAACTCAATATTAAATAGTAAATTTAATCAATTTATTAAAAAAGATCATATTCTAAGTCTAGTACCAAACTTAATAAGCAAGCTTGAAAATATTAAGAATAGTATAGCTAAATATGTAAATAAAAAACTTTATGAAAATTATAAAGTTAATGATATTCTACCAATAGATGTATATGCTGGATTTGAAAAATATATTGATAGTCAAGCTAATATATTAATTGAAGAAGAATTTAAGAAAACAAAAAATATAGATTTTGTAGATAGACTTATTACTGATTATAGTGAAGATTATGGTTTTCAAATACAAAAATCAGCAAAAGAAATTTTTAGTGAAGAATTATTAGACAATATTAAAAATAATATGGAAATAAAGTTTGAAGCTTACTTTTTCAATGGTTTAAAAACATATGTAAGTGATTTTGTAAAACAATTTTTGCGTAGTGGATTAGATGAAAATAATACTATTGGTTCTATGTTTAATGGGAGAATCAGAAGTATTGTTAATGATAATTTATACTCTCTAACTACTAAAACTACAAAAAAATTAATTGAATATATACAAGATAATGAATATGAAATATCTTTAGATATACAAGAAACAATTAAAGATGAACTTAATTTTTTTGAAAAGATGGCTTATGGTGCATTTGGCGGAGATGAGATTGCAAATAGAGCAGTATCAATTATGTTAAATGAAAAATTACCATTAATGATTAAATCAGAGTCTGATAAAATTGTTGAAATGGCACAAAATACATTAAATAATAGCATTTATCCTATGAAGACTAGCTCATTAAAAATTAAAGCAGATGAAATTAACACTGCAATGCTATTTGATAATATATTTGATCAATTTAATAATAATGATTCTGTAAGGCAGCATATTAATAAGGCTAGTAATTTGATTTTAACTTCTTTATTTGCAGTTCCAATTATTGAATATCTTAAATTATGTAATTTAAATAGTTTAGAGTTAATTCATAAAAAATTCTATAATGAAGTTAATATAATAAAAGAAGATATTTATAACAATATTAAAGTTAATACAATTGGATTAGCTGAAGTTTTGAGTGAATTTTTCAAGGTGAAAATAAGTAGATCATTATTTAATTCATATAATTCAGAAATTTTTGAAGGAATTACATTAATAGATGTGGATTATAGCTTAAATAATATTCTTAATTTGATTAGTTCAAGTGAAGCAACTAAGAAATATTTAAGTGTATTCTTAGAAAAAATATATGATAATAAACTTTCAAAAATGGAAATTAAAGAATTTATTGATGTAAATATATTGATTAATGACTTAGAAAAAATCAATACATCAATTTTTGAAAAAGAAGTGTTTAATGAGAATAATATAAAATTAATTGAAAAAGTAATTCAAAATGCCATTGATAATAATTTCAATTTTATTGAAGAAGATACAAAGGATTATTTAACAGAGAAAACTATACAAGCAGGTTTAAGCTCAATTAGTGAATATATTGTTCCAATATTGCAAGAAATAAACTTAAAGAACATTACAAATAAACAAATTGAATTGCTTAATCCAAAGGAAATTGATATATTATTTAAATCTTTTGCAGGAGATTTTTTCAAGAAGCTAGAGATTTACGGAGTATGGGGATTTGTATTTGGTATTAATGCAGGATTGTCACTGATTTTATGGGCACTTGATTATAGATACAGCAAGATTTCTTCAAAGAAGGATTTAACATCTACACTAGAGGATTTGTAGAATAGTTTAAGATAGTATTACAAGCTTAATCATTAGAAGAGTAATGAATTTATTTAAACTATATGGAAATATCAATTTAGATTTATATTTTATTGAGCTAAAAAGCAAATTTTAGATATGCTTTTTAGCTCATATATTTTATATTTGTCAGTAATTATTTTTCTTTTACTGTAATTTGAAGATCCTTATTAACGGTGCAAATATAAGTTTTTGTTTTAGTTGATTCTTTTTCCCATGGGCGAAGATATTTAAAAGTAATTTTAGCGGTACCTTCCTTTAAAGAAGAAAACTTCCAAGTATATGTTCCCCCTGTACCAACTAAACCTGAGTTAGCATTTTTTTGATTATATTCATTTGAATCTTCTTTTATAATACCATCTATATCAATAATATATTCCCAAGTGTAACCTGTTGTAGGATTACCATCAAGATTTATGTCTACTGTTTGTACATCATTTTTTAATGTATTTTTTATTTGAATAGGTGTTGTAGTTATTCCTTCGTCTAAAAATGCTTTAGCGGCTTGTGGAATTTTATCACCTGTAGCGGCTCCTGATGATCCAAAACTATATGTTTCTTCATAAATAATAACATTTCCAGTTTGCATTTTTCCACTTCCTGCTAAGTAATATGTTTTTCCATCTACTTGGATAATTCCAGTTTGCATAGCACCATTTGAGTTTAAATAATACCAATTTCCATTATCTAAAAGCCAACCCTTTTTCATATATCCATTATCATTAAAATAATACCATATTCCATTTAGTTGTTTCCACTGAGTAGCATACGAATCATCTTGTGAATACCACCAACCAATTGAGTTATTTTTCCATTCTGCATTTACTCCCAATGAATTAATTGTTAATATTGATGCTGTTGTAACTACACTTACTAATAGAACTCTTAATTTTTTCATTAATCTCTTCTCCTTTTTCTTTATTTTAGTACTTAAAAGCAAAAATATCGCATAAGGTTGCGATATTCTCTTACATATAATATTAAAAGATTTTTATTGATTATTGTTAATATCGCGAAGTAATGTAAATATTGCTGATACAATGAATATTATTACCATAGCAATTTTCAAAATACCCACCTTTTTGTTATACTTAATAATGATGTGAGTAGTATGATATAATTATACCACCTTTTGTAAAAAATGCATTATTTAAGTTATTATTTAGTGGGTATAAGAATATTCACATTGAAGATTAATTGTGTTAGAATAGGGATAGCAAACAGGAAGTATAGCAAGATGTTTATACTTCTTTTATTTTAGGTGTATTCCAGAGAATAACAAGTCGACATGCTTGACTTGCTATTTTCTTTCATATGCCTTATGTATTAAATAATTTTTATTTAGTTACATGATTATAATTTAATTGCGAATAACTTACACAGCATAAAGATTAGCACAGAAAAATGTGCTTTTTTAAGGAGGAAATATATTAATGAATAAAATTTCAGATGATATCTTATTTAAGGTTGAAAAACCAAGTAGATATACTGGTGGGGAATTAAATGAAATAGTTAAAAACCCAAGTGAAATTGACATAAGATTTGCATTTTGTTTTCCAGATGTTTATGAGGTAGGAATGTCTCATTTAGGAAGCAGAATACTTTATCATACTTTAAATGCTAGGCAAGATACATATTGTGAAAGGTCTTTTGCACCATGGCCAGATATGGAGGTGCAGCTTAGAAAAAATGATATTCCATTATTCACATTAGAGACTAAGGATTCTTTAAAAGAATTTGATATTTTAGGGTTTACACTTCAATACGAAATGAGCTTTACTAATATTTTGAACATGTTGAATTTGTCTGGTATTACTATAAGAGCATCAGAAAGAGGAGAAGATGAACCCATAGTTATGGCAGGTGGACCTTGTGCATATAATCCAGAAACATTATATGATATAGTGGATTTCTTTGAAATCGGTGAAGGCGAAGAAATGATGAATGATGTTTTGGATGTTTATAAAAAGTATAAAGGTAAGGGGAAAAAGAAAGAATTCTTAAGAGAAATATCTAAAATACAAGGTATATATGTGCCTTCATTATATGATGTTACTTATAATGAAGATAATACTATAAAAGAATTTAAACCAAAGTATGATGATGTTCCGAGTACAATTAAAAAGAGGATAATAAATAATTTTACAAAGGTTGATTTCCCAACAGATATAATAGTTCCTTATTCAGAAATTGTTCATGACAGAATTGTTTTAGAGTTATTTAGAGGCTGTACAAATGGATGCAGATTCTGCCAGGCAGGTATGCTTTATAGACCAGTTAGAGAAAAGAAAAAAGAAGATCTTTTAGAATTAGCTAGAAAATTAGTTAAAAGTACTGGATATGAGGAAGTTTCTCTTTCATCGTTAAGTACATGTGATTATTCTGATATAAAAGAATTGATTACAGATTTTATGGAAGAACATGAAGATGATAGAGTTGGAGTAGCTCTTCCTTCAATTAGAGTTGATGCTTTTTCAGTTGACTTGCTTAAGGATATTCAAAAAGTAAGAAAGACAGGATTAACTTTTGCGCCAGAAGCTGGTTCTCAAAGAATGAGAGATATAATAAATAAGGGACTTACAGAAGATAAGATTTTAGAAGCAGCTAGAAGTGCATTTGAATCAGGCTGGAAGACTCTCAAACTTTATTTTATGGTTGGACTTCCTTATGAAGAGCTTGAAGATTGCACAGGAATTGGAGAGCTCGCTGAAAAAATTGTTGATGAATATAAAGCAGTACCAAAGAAAAAAGGTGATTATAAAGGGTTAAGGCTTACAGTAAGTACATCAATACTTATACCTAAACCATTCACACCATTCCAATGGGCTCCTATGGCAAGACTTAAAGATGTAAATGAAAAGATTAATGCTGTTAAGGGTGCGATTAAATCAAAATGCATAGTTTATAATTACCATGAACAAAAAACAGCTATTATGGAATCTGTATTTGCAAGAGGCGATAGAAGATTATGTGATGTTTTAATTAAGGCTTTTGAAAAAGGTGCTAAATTTGATGGATGGGGTCAATATTTTAATTATGGAATATGGATGGAAGCTATGGAAGAATGTAATTTAGATGTAGATTTTTATGCATACAGGGAAAGACCTTATGACGAATTATTACCTTGGGATTTCATTGATATAGGGGTAGATAGAAAATATTTAGAAATAGAAAATGAAAAAGCAAAGAAGGTAGAATTGACTCAAAACTGTAGAGAAGGATGTACAGGATGTGGCATTAATGTAAACTTTAAAGATGGGGAGTGTTTTGAAGGTGCGATACTTAACTAAATTTACTAAAGAAGAAAATATTAAATTTATTTCTCACTTGGATGTGCTTAAAACTATTCAAAAGAACATTAGAAGAGCAGGACTTCCAGTAGAATTTTCACAAGGATTCAATCCACATATGAACACTTCAATAGCACAGCCTTTATCTCTTGGAGTATATTCAAGTGGAGAATATATGGATATGATTCTAACAACTGAGGTGGATGAACAAGAAATTGTGGATAAATTAAATGCAACTGCACCAAGTGGAATAAAATATATAAGTGCAACAGCAGTTCCTTACACTCAAGGTGAAAAGAAAGTGCCTCAAGGTATGGCATTAATTGATGCAGCAAGGTATACTATAAAAGTCAAATATTCTGATGTTTCAGCTTTAGAAGAAGAAATGAATGAGCTTTTAGAAGTGAAAGAATGGAATACTATAAAGAAAAGCAAAAAAGGTGAGAGGGAAGTTAATTTAAGAACCTTCGTAAAAGAATTTAGCTTTTGGATTAAAGATGAATATTTAGTACTGAATGTATTAATAAGTACAGGAAGTAGAGAGCATTTAAGTGCAGATTTATTAGTAAGTTATATTCGAGAAAAAACTTCAAATTCAGTTTTAGATGCTTTTGTTAATATAAAAAGAGAAGAAATGTATTTTTATAAAAATGAAAAACTTGTACCGCTATATAACTGTATATAACAATTAATAATGAATAATTGGCAATGAAGGAATAAAAGCCAATGGATTTTCAAAAGTTATATCTTATAGAAATCTCTTTTGGAGATTTCATACAGCTAATTAAGAATATAAGATTAGTTATATAAAATTAAAGAAATTACAAAAGTAATTTCATCCAAAACTGTTAACTGTTCATTGTTAACTGAAAGAGGTGTGTTGATATGAAAGAGATTTTTATTGAGAGAAGAGAAAAACTTTTAAGAATTGCTGTAAAGTATAACAATGAATTGATGGAAAGCATTGTAGAAGAACAAAAGAATGAACCTATAATAGGAGAAATTTATAAGGGGAGAATTAAAAATATTTTTCCTGCAATAAATTCTATATTTGTTGATTTAGGATTAGATAAAGAAGGTTACATGTATTATAGCGATGAACTAAAGGAAAAGGGAATAAAAAAAGGTGAAGAAATATTAGTGGAAGTTATAAAAGAACCTCTTAATGATAAGGGTGCAAAAGTAACCACTAAAGTTTCGATTCCTGGGAAATATATTGTCTTAAATTGCTATGGAGAAGGTATTGAATTTTCTAAAAGAATAGAAGATGAGTTAAAAAAGAAAGAAATTTTAGAAAATATTGCTCCTTTAAAGGATGTATCTATAACAGTAAGAACAGAAGGTGCTGAGGTAAGATTAGAAATACTTAAAAATGAAATAAATAAACTTTATGAGGAATTCAAGACTATAGATAAAAAAATGAAACATTCCTTAGGTTTAAAGAAGCTTTATGGAGAAGATTTAAGTTTAACTAAACTTTTAATAAATTCTAACTATGAAGAAGTAATAAAAATTTATGTAGATAATGAAATGGATTTTGGAAAAATATCAAATTTCATTAAAGGTGAAGATAATTTTAAATTAGAGAGATATGATGGTTATAGAAACCTTTTTGATTTCTATGGATTAGAAAAGGAATTATTAAAACTAAGACATAATAAAGTTAATCTTCCATGCGGGGGTTACATAGTAATAGATAAAACAGAAGCAATGTATATTATTGATGTTAATAGTGGAAAAAATATAAAAGAAAACAGCTTTAATAAAACTATTTTAGAGACTAATTTAGAAGCAGCTAAAGAAATTGGAAAGCAAATAAGACTTAGAAATTTAAGCGGAATTATAGTTATAGATTTCATAGACATGAGAGATAAGAGTCAAAAAGAAATCATAATGAATGCACTTAAACAAAGTTTAAAGCTAGATAAAGGCAATGTAAAGATTTTCCCATTTACTCAATTAGATTTAGTGCAAATTGCAAGGAAAAGACAAGGTAAGAGCATATATGAGTATATGGAGGAAGAGTGTAATCTATGTAAAGGCAGAGGAATAATTTTAAAGCTATCATATATTGAAGGTCTTATCAAAAATGAAATAATAAGAATTGCAGAAGAAAATTCAATAAATTGCTTCCATATCCAAATTGATAGTGTTTATAAAGAAAGAATTAAAGAAGATATTTTTGATTTTATAAAACAAATTGATGGATTAGATAAAGAAATATACTTAAATTATGTGGATGGAATAGAAGGCTATAAAATTGAACCTCTTATATTTCAAGGACAAAAGGATAATTTAAAGGATTATAAAGTTACTGCTATAGAAAAATGTTAAAAATAGTGAATGATTAAGGCTGAATGATGAATAGTTAAATTAGCTTTTTATAACTATTAGGGAGTGTTAAAAAGCTTATGAAACAGAAAAATAGAAAATTTATCTTCAATTGCTCATTATTCAGCATCGATTTTTAATTTTTCCTTTACAAGGTGAAAAAAATGTGTTAAACTGGCTTTTGTAGACCGCGCACGTAAGGTTTAAAGTAGAACAAAGTTAAATCTTTGTACCAAAAGTGGCGAGACCGTTATGAGGAGGTGTTTTAATGTACGCAGTATTAAAAACAGGTGGGAAACAATTCAGAGTTCAAGAAGGAGACGTAATATACGTTGAAAAACTTATCGCTGATGTTGATTCAACAGTTGAATTAAACGAAGTTTTAGCTGTAGGAACTGAAGATGGTATCAAAGTTGGTACTCCAGTAGTTGAAGGAGCTAAAGTTGTAGCTAAGGTTGCAGCACAAGGTAAGGCAAAGAAGGTTATTGTTTTCAAATATAAGTCTAAAAAAGACTATAGAAGAAAAAATGGACACAGACAACCTTACACTAAGCTAGTAATCGAAAAGATCGAAGCTTAATAAATTATGGTTAAAGTAAAAATCAAACAACATAATGAAAATATTGTTGGATTTGTAATGAATGGTCATGCAATGAGTGATGGCAGAGATTTTTCAAGTGAACCTGCACTTGTAGGAGAAGCTTTTGATTTGATCTGTAATTCTGTTTCAGTATTAGCTCAAAGTGTAATTATTGGATTGGATGAAGTTTTAAAACTTAATTCAACTTACGAAATTAATGATGGATACTTAAAATTAGATCTTCAAGATTTTAATCAAGAAGAACTAAGTCAAGCTCAAGTTTTGCTAAAAACTTTTGAAAAGAGTTTGGAAAGTGTAATTTTAGGATTTGATCAAATTGTTGGCAAAAAGAAATGTAGAGAATATATAATTTTAATAAAAGAGGAGGTGTAGTCACATGCTAATTATGAACCTTCAATTATTCGCTCACAAAAAGGGAGTTGGTAGTTCTAAGAATGGTAGAGATTCAGCTGCACAAAGATTAGGAGCTAAATCTGCTGACGGAGAATTCGTTCTTGCAGGAAACATTCTTTATAGACAAAGAGGAACTAAGATCCACCCAGGTGAAAATGTTGGAAGAGGTAAAGATGACACTTTATTTGCTAAAGTTGATGGAATCGTTAGATTTGAAAGACTTGGTAGAGATAAGAAGAAAGCAAGTGTTTACCCAGTAAACGTTGAAGCAATAGCTGAATAATTACTTTAGAAATAAAGCACTCTTAGTTTAAGAGTGCTTTTTTAAGGCATTGGAAGAAAATAAAGAGTCAAGGATATTGATATTAATGACTTGTTATTTTTTGAATGTGCCTAATGTATGCAAAATAAGGCATATTCAAAAACTAATAAGTCACTATATATTGAATTTAAACACTAGAATAAATAGTATATATAATAAAGCAAGATTTTTTAGGGAAGAATAGTTTATATTGTAACTTTAGAACGTATACTAAAAATAAAAAAATACATAAGGAAAGGTGATTATATGTTTATAGATAAAGCGAATATCTTTGTTAAGTCTGGTAATGGTGGTGATGGTGCTATTACTTTTAGAAGAGAAAAGTATGTACCACTCGGCGGACCAGATGGGGGAGATGGAGGAAAAGGCGGAAGCATTATTTTCCAAGTAGACACTGGTATAACTACTTTATTAGATTTTAAATATAAAAAGAGATTTGTTGCAGAAGCTGGTGGTAACGGTGGTGGAGCTAAGTGTTATGGAAAAGATGGTCAAAATCTTCTTATAAAAGTACCTATGGGAACAATTATAAGAGAATTAGAAACTAATAAGATAGTTGCAGACCTTTCACATAAAGGGCAAGAATTAGTATTATTAAGAGGGGGAAAAGGTGGAAAGGGTAATGTAAAATTTGCTACTGCTACAAAACAAGCACCTCACTATGCTGAACCAGGAATGCCAGGGGATGAATTAAATTTAGTACTAGAATTAAAATTACTTGCAGATGTTGGGTTATTAGGATTTCCTAATGTAGGAAAATCAACATTACTTTCTATGACAACAAAAGCAAAACCAAAGATTGCAAATTATCATTTTACTACTTTAAAACCTAATTTAGGTGTTGTTGCAGTAGATGGAATTGAACCATTTGTTATGGCAGATATTCCAGGGATAATTGAAGGTGCAGCAGAAGGTGTTGGTCTTGGAATACAATTTTTAAGACATATTGAAAGAACTAGACTTTTAGTTCATATAGTAGATATTTCAGGTGTTGAAGGTAGAGATCCTTTTGAGGATTTTGTTAAAATAAATGAAGAGTTAAAGAAGTATTCTGTTAAGCTTTGGGATAGACCACAAATTGTAGTAGCTAACAAAACTGATATGCTTTATGATGACAGCATTTTTGAAGATTTCAAAAAGAAAGTTCAAGAAATGGGCTTTGATAAGGTATTTAAAATGTCAGCAGCTACTAATGATGGTGTTGATGCTGTAATGAAGGAATCTGCAAGAATGCTTAAGGAAATTCCTATTACAGAATTAGAAATTTCAGAAGATGAAATGTATATACCAAAAGAAAAGAAATTTACTTATGAAATTAAGGTTGAACATAATAAAGAAGAAGAAGAAGAATATGATGTTTACATTGTTGAAGGTACATTTGTAGATAGATTATTAAATGCTGTTAATGTAAATGATGCAGATTCTTTAAGATATTTCCATAAGGTTCTGAAAAATAAAGGTATCTTGGATGAAATTAGAGAAATGGGAATTAAAGATGGAGACATGGTAAGATTAAACGACTTTGAATTTGAATATGTACTTTAATCAGTTAACTCTGCACTTTTAACTACTAACGGACCCAAATCCCCCAGGGACAAATAATGCAACAAAATATATGTTGAAAAAATTTTAGGAGGAAAATAAAATGATAACAGGAAAACAAAGAGCTTATTTAAGAGGCTTAGCTAATGATCTTTCACCAATATTCCAAATTGGTAAAAATGGTGTTGAAGAAAACTTTATAATACAAGTTAAGCAAGCTTTAGAAGCTAGAGAATTAATTAAAATAAAAGTTTTAGAAAACAGTGGCTTAGAATCAAGAGAAACTTCAGATATGATATGCAAGGCTGTTAAATGTGAAGGAGTTCAAGCAATCGGAAATAAAATAGTTTTATATAAGCAATCAAAGAATATTAAAAATAGAAAAATAGAATTACCTACTAAATAGAATTTTAAATCAGATATAAATTAAAATATATTTGTAGTTAATAAAACAAGTTGAAAATTACCCTGTAGAAATAAACACAAAAATAAAGTGTGTATATCTACAGGGTATTTTTTGTTTAAAATAAGTTTTATTTATGAAAAGTTTAGTGGATATGTAAGATAGCAATTTTAAATTATATGGAAGATAAGAGTCTTAATTTATATATAAGATAAAAGTTTTAGCTAATATATAAGATGAAAAAGGGTAGGAGAAAATAATAGTATGAATAAGAAATTATACAAAGTAAGTTAATCTTAATCTCTTTTATCAAAAATTAAGAGATTTAAAATAATATTTAAGTTTACTTCGTGATATAATAATTAAATAACCATTTTACTTTGGAGGAAAGCTTATGAAACGTTATGGTATAATAGGAGGAACATTTGATCCTATTCATTATGCACATTTATATATAGCTTATGAAGCTAAGGCGCAATTGAATTTAGATGAAGTTATATTTATGCCAACTGGGAAGCAGCCACTTAAGGCTAATAAGACAGCTGCTAACTCTAAATTAAGATATGATATGGTAAAGGCTGCAATAGAATCTTATGATGAATTTTCTGTTTCAAATTATGAAATAGAAAAAGGCGGGCTTAGTTTTACATATAAAACATTGGAATATTTTAAAAATAAAAGCACTGAAGATGCGGAGTTATTTTTTATAACAGGTGCAGATTGTTTGGTAACTTTGGAAAAATGGCGAGAAGTTGAAAAGATTTTTTCATTAGCTACTCTTATAGTATTCCCTAGAGATGGAATGAGTAAATCACAAATGATAGAAAAAAAGGAAGCAATAGAAGAAAAATATAATGGGAAGATTATTATTTTGGATTTAAAGGAACTTGAAATATCGTCAACATATATAAGAGAAAGGGTAAATAGAAATCAAAGAATAGATTTCTTTGTACCACCAATGGTTATAGATATTATATATAAGAATGGGTTATACGTTAATAAAAATAATTAACGTATAAATGTTGAAAATTCTTATTTAAAAGGTTTTCTACTAAATTGTTAATTATTATCTATTAATTGTTAGATGAGAAAGGGAGGAAAGGATTTTGTTATCTATAGAAGAAATAAATTTATATCTTAAAGAAAATTTAAAAGAAAAGCGTTATATTCATACACTAGGAGTTGTAGAAACAGCTAAAAAGTTAGCTGAAATAAATGGTATTTCACAAGAAAAAGCTGAAATTGCAGCACTTGCACATGACGTAGCTAAAAATTTATCTAAAGAGAAAATGAAAGAAATGATGAAAGAAAACAATCTTACTATTTCAGCGTTAGAAGAGAATAATCCTAATTTGTGGCATAGTATTATTGCACCTATAGAAGCTAAAGAGAAACTTGGAATTGAAGATGAAGAAATATTAGATTCAATAAGATGGCATACTACAGGGAAAGAAAATATGTCTATTTTAACAAAGATTATTTATATTGCAGATATGATAGAGCCAAATAGAAATTTTAATGGCATTGAAGACATAAGAAAAGTTACTTTTGATAATTTAGATGCAGGAGTGTACTCAGGATTGACTCATAATATAGAATTTCTATTGACTAAAGATTTACTTATTGATGAAAATACTATAAAAGCTAGGAATTACTTTTTGTTTGATTCTAAATTTAAGGGATAATTTTTATTCAAATTATTTAATTTCATATATATTTCAATTTTAATTCTTCAATTAAATTGAGCTGATGTTACGATTTTGATGTAAATTGTTTTTTTACAATAGATATATATTCTGATTAAAACTTTACATTCTTAAATTTATGAAACTAATTTTAGGCATATTAAATAAACTATATAGTTGATTATTAATTGTACAGTATTAATTGGAATAGATATATTAATTAATCTCAAAATACAAGAGGTGAATATATGGGGAGACGAGTAGCGAAAAAAAAGAATAGCAAAATATTTTCACGAATTTTTAGGAGAAATGATAATTCTACTACAATACCTGAAAAATTGATTTTAGGAGTCATTGCATTTGTATTAACATTTATTGTAGTTTCAACTATATCTGGAGTTTCTGCCTTAATGAAGATTGGAAGTAAATCAATGATAAGCAGTAGTGATGTATCTTCAAATGAACCAGTAAATATACTGGTGCTTGGAATGGATATTGGAGATCCAAAACAAGTAGATAATCAATCAATTAAAAGAACAGATACCATAATGGTGTTAAATTATAATCCTTCAAATAAGAAGCTTACAGTTGTATCAATTCCAAGAGATACCTTAATAAATGTTAATGATAGAAATGCCAAAATAAATTCAGCTTATGCAATTGGTGGATATCCTAAAATAAAATCAGAAGCTGAAAGTTTATTAAATATAAAAATAAATTATATAGTCAAAATTGATTATAATGCATTTAGAGAAATCGTTGATGCTTTAGGTGGAATTGAAATGAAGATTGAAAGAAATATGATTTATGATGATGAAGGTCAAAATCTTCATATTAATTTTAAAGCTGGAGAAACAGTGACTTTAGATGGTAAAAAAGCTGAAGAATTTTTTAGATGGAGAAAAAATAATGATGGAAGTGGATTTGCAAATGGTGATTTAGATAGAATAGAAAATCAACAAAAATTCATATCAAAAGTTGTTGATAAATGTACAAGTCCTCTTATATTATTTAGAATATCTAAAATAATGTCAGCCTTAGGTGATAACATAGAAACTAATATGTCATCTACTAAAGTTTTAAGTTATGGATTAAAATTTATGAATTTGAAAAAGGAAAATATGACAATGGTCATAGCAGCAGGAGTGCCAAAAACTATAAATGGAGAATCATTTTTAGTTTTTGATAAAAATGCAAACAAGGATGTAATATCATCACTTAGCTCAGCAGCAGTTTCTAAAAATTCGCCAGTAAATATGTCAAAAGATGATATTAAAATTAAAGTATTAAATGGAACTAAAATTAATGGATTAGCAGCTAAAGCAATGAAACAGCTAAAAGATGCTGGATATTCAAAGATTGATACAGGAAATGCTGAAGTTACTGAGAAAAGCATAATAATTTCTAATGATAGTGATAAATTAAAAACTATTAATCAAGATTTAAATATTAAAAATAATGATAAAAAAGATAGTAGAACAGAATATAAAGATTATGATGTGATCATAATTTTAGGTAAGGATTTTGCATCTTTGGGTGAATAATATATGCACCTATAAAAAAAGCGCGAAACGCAATCAAGATCTTTTCACCTATAAAAAAAGCGCAACCAAGAACTTAAAATAATTATAATGAATAGTAAAACTGTGGAAAAATTTTATATGTTATGAATTAAGTTATATGAGGAGTAGATTAATCACATGAGTATTTTAGAAAAAAAGGTTATTAATATAGAAGAAGGCACTAAAATCAGAGAATACCTAAAAACAGAGCTTGGATTATCAACAAGATTAATAAGAAGTGCTTCTATTAATAAAAAAATATTTGTTAATGATCAAGTAGTAAAAATGAATAGGGTATTAACTTCTGGGGAGATTATAAAAATTGATTTGGAAAAAGATGAAAGCCAGGATATAGCTCCAGAAAAGATGGATATAGATGTGGTTTATGAAGATGAGGATATATTAGTAGTTAATAAGAAACCTTTTATGGTAGTTCATCCAACTAAAAGTTATCAAAGTGGTACTCTTGCTAATGGCATAATAAATTACTTTGCGGAAAGCAATCAAAATTGTATTGTAAGATTAGTTTCAAGATTAGATATGAATACTTCTGGACTTATTATAATTGCGAAAAATCAATTTTCGCATGGAATGTTATCAAAGGAAATGAGTGAAAATAAAGTAGAAAAAAGATATTTAGCAATAGTTCATGGAATCATGAAAGAAAAACAGGGAACTATTGATTTGCCAATATACAAGCCAGAAGAGGTTGAAAATGGAACTAAAAGAATAATAGATGAAAGAGGTCAAAGAAGTATAACTCATTATAAAGTTGTAGAAGAATTTAAAGAAGCAAGTTTAGTAGAATGTAAATTAGAAACTGGCAGAACTCATCAAATAAGAGTCCACTTAAATCATTTAGGACATCCGATTTACGGGGATACTTTATATGGCTATGGAGAAGAGGAAGAAGAGTTAATAAAGAGGCAAGCACTTCATGCTTATGGATTAAATTTTAAATCTCCAAGAACAGGGGAAGAACTTGCACTTAGAGCAGAACTTCCAGAGGATATGAAGGATTTAATAAGTAAGTTGAGATAGTAATATATAACTATATAAAAGCTCAAGCAATTCAACGAAAGAATTGTTTGAGCTTTTATAAATTAATTAAATCAGAATTGATAGCAAAAAAGTTCATTACTAAAAGCTGGCTTCAAAGAAGATTATAATGGAAATTATAAATAATATTCTGAAAATAAAGCAAAGTCAAAGCCTTAATCTTTTGAACAGACTAAGTGGTTATAAGAATCAAATATACTTGATTTTATGTATGAGTTTGATATACCGTGTAATATTAGCTGTATCATTATATACTAAATTTTATTTATGTATTGCTATACAATCAAGAATATTTTCATTATCAACTTTTAATACTGGTAAAGTAGTTTTATTTTTTAAATCATAATAATAAAGATTGTATTGGTTACTATTTTCACTAGCAACAAAATAAAATCCTTCTCCATCTTTAGAAAAACATAGTTTTGTTATATTTTGATAAGATTCCATAGTACTTAAAATAGATTCAGGTTCATTATTATTATTTAAATCTTTTAATAAAATTTGTTTTTTAAATTTGTGCTCAGAAAGATTAACTATTTCTCCTGTTAAAATTATTGTTGATTGTTTATTGGGGGACACAGATACATCTATAATGTTATTCTTTATAGAATCATAGACTTTTTCATCTTTGCCATTTTCATCTTTTAATACAATATTATTATTAGGTGAAAAATTTAGGTTTTTACTTTTGTTAGCTGCATCCATAAGGTTAAATTCTTCTTGTACAGAATTTTGAAATACCAACATTGAATTGGAAGAATTAGTAAAATCAAAAAATTGATTTGATAAATCATTTTCATCCTCATCTAATACTTTAAATTTATTGGATTTTATGTCATATATAGATAAATTAAAATTCCTATGATTTTCTTGAACTGTTCTTAAATAAATCAAATCATTATTATAATTAATTTTTAAAAAATCAACATTAATAATATTATTACCTTCTTTTGATGTTAACTGCTTCTCCTCATTTGTACTTAAATTTCTTTCAAACAATTGAGGATATCCTTGTTCATCACTTTTTGTAAAATATAATATTTTGTTATCATCAGATAAAGTGGCAGTTGGATAACACGTTTTATTTATGCTATAAATTTTTTTTTGAGTTTTTTTTGTAATATTATATTCATAATAATTAATAACCTTATTATCCGGAGAAGATATTATAAGCAAATCTCCATTAGATTTTATTTCGCATCCACTAAACATATATAAAATCGGAATAAAAATAAAAATAAAAATAAAAATAAAAATATATAATAATTTTTTATTTTTCATATTTAATATACCTCACATTCAAATAAAATATAGTTACTACTCAAAAACTTGTCTAGTTTGAATTTTATCTTCATGACCATTCTTGTCCACTAGTAGACATATCTGTCTTTTGGATTGTATAAGATTTTTAGAAAAGTATTTACTAGCTGATTGGCTGAATAGCAACAAAATAGAATAGTCAATTGACAATTTCTTATCAATTGACTATTACTAATCTAAATTTTTGTTATATCAATAATGATAATAATATCCATTATGAATAAGACCTTGTTCGTGTGCATCCTCAAGCCCATAAACATCTCCCAATATGTTTTCGTTCCAAACATCGACTATTCTCGGTTCTGACTGGGATTGTAAAGATCCAACATCCCATTTTTTAAAAACGCCCCATGTACCTGAATCACAATCTTGTGCCATTATACTTGTCCCTAGTGGACAGTTATCTGCATTTTTATCTGTAGCACAGTCATAATCTTCTAAATCGTGATTAGCTTGACCTTTTTCATCATCAAAGCTTGATATCGCTCCATAGTTAGAATAAGCACCACTTGTATATCCCAAAGATGTGCGATTTAGAGCTTTCGTAGAACTACTATTTTCATTATATGTTTCTCCATTTATTTTAATAAATACAGGATCTCCACCACCATCATAAGATACTGTCATTCCAGGTTGTGGTTTGGGTAAAGAACTATCAATACTTGTACTATTATCAACAACAGTGATTTTACCCTTCAATATTACCATATTATTATTGTTATCATATTTAATGTTTGTACCAGGTTCCGCATGTGCTGGAATAGTTTTAGTATTAATTGCTGAGCTTGTAGCTGTTGTGCTATTAGTTGCTGCTTGTGCAACACCAAAATTAATAGAAGTTACTAGTGCTAAAGCTACTAACATACTTTTTATAAATTTACACTTCATAAAGACACTCCTCAAAACTTCAATATTTTATCATCTGCATGCATTAATTCTATTTTATACCAAAATTATAATAAGTCAACCAATTTATAAAAAATAACATATAAGATAAATTAATGTAAAATTGTGCTGTCATGTTTATTTGTTTTATAGTAACTATTCAGCTATGGGTGCAGCCAACGAAATCGACAAAATCCACTCTAAGACAAAAATCACGTATAAATTAAAGTTGTTTTCATATTTTGTTTTTGATAATAGTTTTAGAATTGAAAATTAATTAGGGACTGCTACTAATTTGCTTAAGTGTTTAGAATAATACTATGTAGGCTATTTTGTGGAATACTAAGTTCATAGATATTTTGAATGTAGAGCAAAAAAACTTGCACTTAAGAGTGAATTTATATGTATTCATTTAATAATAATTTAAAAATATTTGTTTGGTAATAGTTCATATTTTTTATGAATGTAGAGAAAAAATAAAATTTTTGACTTAAAAACCTCAATAATATCAAAATACAAAGTAGCTGATTTTACTTCTAATATTACTTAGAGTAAGATTCCATGAAACATCTTGATAATTTAAGGAATTCTCTTAGTGCTGGAGAAATCCATTTATCCTTATGATAAAGCACTTGGGATATTATTTGGAAATCAGGTCCAGCCCAATTTAGTGAAATAAGCTTTCCACTGCTTATTTCATCTTCTACAGCAACCTTGGGAAGCAGGGTTATTCCAAGACCACTCATAGTAATTTGCTTAATAGCTTGGACGCTTCCAATTTCTAAGGTTATATTTGGCTTAACATCACAGTTGGCTAGAATATTTTCTAATGAAGCTCGGTAGCTATAGCCCATTTCTGTTAATACAAGAGGTTCAGCCTCAATATCTTTTGGTAATATTAATTTTTTATTTATGAGCGGATGGCCAGGATAAGCTAAAAGTACCATAGGTTCAGGAATTTCTACCTCTGATATAAATTCTTTTGAATCTATTTTAACGCCTAAGGAAAAGGCTACATCAATAATATTATCATTTAAAAAATATCTAAAATTTGCACAGCTTCCAAATTTTAAGGATACTTCAACTTCAGGATAAAGTTTTTTATATTCCTTAAGTATTTTAGGCAGTCTTAAAACACATAATGATTCAGCAGCTCCAATGGTTAAAGTTCCACTTGGAGTATCTTTGTTAAATACTGTATTTTTAATGTCATGTGATAGCCTTATTATTTGTTTTGCATAGGATAAAAGTTTCTTTCCTTTATAAATTTGTATGCCTTTCTCATAATACTTTAAGAGGGGCAGCAGGTGGAGGTCTTTTATCTGCTGAGTATTTAAAAGCTTGTGGATATTTAACAGCAAAATAGTATAATAACTTTATATATTAAGTAAGACTTTATGATGAATTTTAAATATAGAATATTTAAATTTTAAAGAGCACTTATTATAACGTATTTTACAAAATCGTTATAATAAGTGCTCTACATATAACAGTCTTATCAGACTTACTTTTTAGATTTATTTTTTATGAATTTTCTTAAACCAAATCCTCCAGCTAAAAGTGCAACACTAGCAGATCCAGCATAAATTGGAAAATTAGGTGTTTGAGATAAGGCTTTAACAGATGAAATTGGGGATTCATAATGTCTAGAAGTTCCAGCTGCTAAATCAACCGTTAAATATTCCTTGCCATTAACATAAATTGTTCCTTTTAAGATATTTTCATCTTTATCAAAAGATTTTTTACTCAAATCTTTATCTTCTACTTTAAGTTCAGAAGAAACTGAATTCTCACTTCCTTTAGGAACAATATAATCTATATCTTTTTTTACTTCAAGTGGTACTGCAATGTCACTATTTATTTTATATTCTAAAATTTGTGTATCCTTTTTATAAAGATGTACTAATGAATAATTATCAAAACCATAGTTAAAAACAGTCTGCATATCATAAAAATTTTGATCCTTATCTAATGAATTTAAAAAAGCGGCTACAAGTACATGTCCATCTTTCTCAGCAGAAGTTACATAAGTATGATTTGATTTTGATGTCCATCCATTTTTACCACAGATGGCAAAAGGATAATAATATTTAGAGTTTTTATTAATCATATAATTCTTATTGTTTACTATAAAAGTTTTTGAAGAATTATTTTTCAATGTTAATGTAGCCGTTGGAGTGTTGGATATATCAATATAGACTTTATTATTTATAGCTTCTCTTAAAATTAATGCTAAATCATGTGCTGTTGTAGTATGTTCTGGATCTGGTAATCCACTTGGATTTTTAAAGTTTGTATGTAAAGCACCGAGTTCTTTTGCTTTAGCATTCATAAGTTTAGCAAAATTATCAACATTTCCCGATATATGATCAGCCAAAGCATTTGCACAAGTATTATCAGAGTCTAAAAGAAGCCCTAAAAGTAAATCACGTACAGTTAATACATCGCCTTTTAATAGCCCCATACCTGTTCCACCTACCCTTATATAGTCTTCATGAACTGTAACTTCATCATCTAGCTTACATTTTTCTAAAGTTATAATTGCAGTCATTACTTTAGTTGTTGAAGCGGGTTCTAAAACCTTTTCTTCATTTTTACCATATAAGACTTGCCCCGTAGAGGCATCAATTAAGGCACATCCTTCAGCATTAATTTGGGGTTGAGTAGTTTTAGCTTGGACATTAATACATGTAAAGCAAAATAAAAACAAAAATACTATGTTAAATATTTTTAAAATTCTTTTCATAAAATTCTCCATATTATATATTTTGAAATATAAAATTTAAACTAAAAATAAAAAGGTCTAAAATCCTTATTTATTTTTAGTCATACTTCCAATACATTTTACCAAAAAAATTAGAATTATGCTATATAAAGTTTAGAATGCTTCCAATAATAGTCTAGATTGCAAACAATATGGAAATAATATATATAAGATAAGATTTCATTTATAGAAAAGCAGACGAGGAGAGAAGAGCATGATGCAAGAATTCTTGAAAGATAAGAAAAAAGTGGGGATATTGATTATATTATCTATTGTATTAATTTCGCTTGGACTTTTATATGTAAAGTCTGGATTTAAAGAATTAAAGAAAAATGATACAGAAAGTATTTTTGTGGATGATTCAGAAAATAATGGAGCACTAAATGAAAATAAAAATAGTAATAGTAAAAATGGTAATAGTAAAAATAACAGTGCTAAAAAGGACAATAGTGAAATAAAGAATAAGGAAGTAACTGTTTCAGCACAAGATAAAACCATAATTGTAGAAATTAAAGGAGAAGTTAAAAAACCGGATGTGTATACGTTAAATGAAAATGCCATAGTAAAGGAGCTTATAGACGTAGCTGGAGGTCTTACTGAAAATGCAGAATTAAGCAATATAAATAGAGCAAAAAAGCTGCAAAATCACGAATTAGTTTATATTGCAAATAAAAATGATATAAATAAAGAAGGTAAAAATACAAATGCGGGAGCAAATACCAATCAAAATCAAGGGCAAGGAGTATCTAATAAGAAGGTAAATATAAATAGTGCAACATTAGAAGATTTAAAAACATTAAATGGAGTAGGAGATTCAAAGGCTAAGAGTATAATTGAATATAGAGAGCAAAATGCAGGTTTTAAATCAATAGAAGATATAAAAAATGTAACTGGAATTGGAGAAAAGATGTTTGAAAGAATTAAAGAGCAAATTGAAGTTTAAAAATTTTAATTTAGATAAGTTAAAATTTTATTACAAAAAGATAACAAAAGCTCATAACAGTTTGCACGTAAGTACAAAAAAATATATAATAGACATGCATATTAAATTAAAATTAATTATGAAAAGGATTTTAATTTAATTTGTAAAATAAATAATATATTTATAAAAAACCAAAAAAAGTATAATATTGACACAAAATTGTAATACAAAGATGATAAGATTGTATTATTGATTTGCCTTGAGCAATTGTTCAAGGAATTTAATTGTTTTATATAAGTTGTAACTAGATTTAAACATCTATTAGTCATTATTAAACAATTAATATTTTAATTATTATACTTTAAAATACATGATAAACAAATGTTTAGGTAAAGTAAGGAGGAGAAATTCTTGTCTAAGAAAATTATAAGTATAATAGTGAGCTTAATAGTAGTGACTTCATTAATAGGATGCCAAAATTCAGGTGGAACTACAGAAACGAAAGCTGAAAAAACAACAGCAACAGAAGATAAAGCAAGCGACGAGGATGAAAATTTAGAAGGAAAATGGGCTGAAAAATATACCTTAGAAGAAACACAAAAGCTTTTTAAGGAAAAGTTAGCTAAAATGGAGACAATAACAAAAGAAATAGGTATAAAATATAGCAAGGATGAAAAAATAAAAGAAGAAAATAAAGTATCTGTAAATGATAATTCAATATACTATGATAATGAAAAACCAGAGGCCAATAAAATTGAAAGTATGTACTTTGGAATGAAGACATATGGGGAAAGTTTAGAATCAGGTGATATAAGCTTAAAATTAAGTTTAAATTTTGATGGCGAAAAGGCTATAAAAGATAATAATTTTGATTTAGGGAAAACATCTTTTAAGAAGTACATAGAAGCATTTACAGGACAAGAGAATAGAGATTATTCAGACATAAATAAACAGTTAATTGAAAAATTGAAAAATGGAGAGAAAGTTGAGATAAATAACACAATAGATGGCTTGAAAGAAGAAATTAGAGCCACCAAAACGTGTATTATATATAAATTATCTACGAAAAAGTACAAATTTGCTGACGCAGAAATGAGCATGAAGTAGATTATAAGGGGGAAACTTTGTTGGAAAATAACAATATAAAAGAAAACGAAATTATGAATGAAGTAGAAGAAAATGAAGTGAAAGCTTCAAATATAGAAACTACTGAAACAAAAGAAAAAAATGAAAAGGTTATGGATGAAAATGTAAATGCTGAAATTCATAACTTAGTTAATGAAAAAACAAAAAAGAATGAAAAGTCATGCAGTAAGGGTATTTTAGCAAATATTCTTGATCAAGCATTATTAATTGTATCTTCTGCAGTACTAGTGATGTTATGTGATCAAATATTGAAATTATTTGGATATATGTTTGTACAAGGAACAGGAGCAATAATATTAGCAGCAGGAATTATATATTTCATTTTAAATTGCCTTTATGCTCCAATAATGGAAAAGAGCAAGGCGAAAGCTACTATTGCAAACAAGATATTAAATATAAACTAATTTTTAATGAACTTATTTGGAAGAGGATAGAATATAAAAATATTTTTTATATCGTTCTCTTTCTTATTGTGTAGTAAAATATAAAATATTAAAAACGTATAGCCTGTAAATAATATTACTTACAGGCTATAATAGTACTAGAGAAAAAATTAATAGATATAGGAGTAAATAATGAGAAGAGGAAGCGATCTAAGCGTTAAAATAGAAAAATCACAGTTTCCATCAACAGGAATAGGATATGCAGAAGATAAAATAATATATGTTAAAAATGCTTTCCCTGGTCAAACAATAACAGGAAGAGTAAAAAAGAAAAGAGAAGACCATGCAGAACTTAAATTGTTAAGTGTAGACGAAAAAGCAGATTACGAAATTGAAGCACAATGTCCTCATTTTGGTGTTTGTGGAGGATGTTCATCACAAAGTATACCTTATGAAAAACAATTAGAATTTTTAAATGAAGAAGTTAAAACTTTATTTGAAGAAGCTGGTGTTACAACAGGAGAATATTTAGGAGTCCAAGGAAGTCCAAATCAATGGGAATATAGAAATAAGATGGAGTTTACTTTTGGTGATGAAGCTAAAGGTGCACCACTTTCTATTGGAATGCATATGAGAGGAAAATCTTTTGGAATATTAACAGTAGATAACTGCAAGCTTGTTGATGAAGATTATAGAACAATCATTAGATTAACTGCAGATTACTTTGACAAGCAAGATTTACCATACTATAGAATAATGAAGGCAGAAGGATACTTAAGACATTTAGTTATCAGAAAAGCTCAAAACACAGGAGAACTATTAGTAAATTTAGTTACTACTACTCAAGTAAGTTTTGATTTAAGTGAATATGTTAATCTATTAAGAAACCAAACTTATAAGGGGAATCTAGTATCAATAATACATACAGAAAATGATTCTTTATCTGATGCAGTAATACCCGAAAAGGTTAATATATTATTTGGAAAAGATTATATTAGAGAAACATTGCTCGGATTACAATTTAATATATCACCATTTTCATTTTTCCAAACTAATACAAAGGGTGCGGAAAGCCTTTATACAATAGTTAAAGAATTTATGGGTGATAGCACTGATAAGGTGGTATTTGATTTATATTGTGGTACAGGAACAATAGGTCAAATAGTAGCTGGAAATGCGAAAAAAGTTGTAGGTATAGAACTTATAAAAGAAGCAGTTGAAGCAGCAAAAGAAAATGCTAAATTAAATGGATTAAATAATTGTGAGTTCCTAGCTGGTGATGTAGCAGAAATCATAAAAACTGTTAAAGATAAACCAGATATAATAATCCTAGACCCACCAAGAAGCGGAGTGCATCCTAAAGCTTTAGATTATGTGATTAAATTCAATGCACCTGAAATAATATATGTTTCTTGTAATCCTAAGACGTTGGTTAACGATCTTGAGGTACTTGTGGAGAGAGGATATGAGGTGATTCAAACTAAGGTTAAAGATATGTTCCCACATACGCCTCATGTGGAGACTTGTGTGTTGCTACAACGAAAAACTATATAGAAATCCTTAATTTTAGGCACTTCTTCAACCATTTTGTTTTTACAAATGAGGGGGATAAAATTCGTAATAAACAGTTAAAAAAATATATTAATGTTTCTGTGGTTATTGATATGGAGTGTGGAGACACAATAAAATAAAGATTTAGATTTTAAGGAGTACCGTATAAATGGTACTCTTTTTCTGTGTCAAAGGTAGGAGAAAATTGGATTAACTGTTAATATTGTTATCCCATTAATTGATAAAGTATTGTATAATATTTAATATAGTAAATATAAAGAGGATGATTTGTAAAAATTTCAATGTCTTTTATTAAAGCTATAGGGATATTAAGAATGTTGGTGTTTTCTTTTATAATAGCAGTATCTCAGAGATGTATTGTGTAAGAAAAACAAGGATGATACAATAAATAACAGCATTTAAGGATGGAGAAACTATGATAGAATACTTACAAAAGAATGTTATCTCAATATTTTCATTAATCATATCAATCTTTGCTCTATCGTTTAGTCGGAAAACTGCAAAACTAAATAGCTATAACCAAAAAGGGTGCTATAATATCTTCTTTATACCGAAAGGGTTCTTTGCTAAATTGATGAAAAAGTATAATTTTACTGTAAAAATATATAATTCAGTAGAATCAAAAGTCATTCCTTTTGAGCATAAACTTATTATCACTCCTAAGATTGGAGGGATTTATGAAGCACAAATGTTCTCTACATTTGATGATGAATTATCTTTAGGTATTAACAAAACACTTCCTAACATATTAACTAAAAAAGAAAAACATTCTTTATCTAAAGAATATGCATATAAATCTGTAACCTCATTTTCTTCAACGCCATTATATCCATACTTTTCTGTTAGTGGAAAATTTGGTGAGAATACATGTAAGTGCGAAAGAAAATTAAATCGATATCACTTTTATATTCAAATTACTGACTATTGTAGTAATATTGAAATATGGTATATTTCCTTTTCGCTTTTATTAAGTAATGTCAAAGATGAACAAAAATCATGGCGTAAATGTAACTATGATACAGGATACGCATATTATACTTTTGATGATATCAACATTGTTTCACCAAGAGATATTCCTAAAAACTTAAACCGTGCAAATAATTTCAAAAAATGTTTAGAAGAAATTGAAGGAAAAGAAGAAAATTCGCTTGATTCCACCACATTAACCAAATATGGATTAGACGCAATGAATCGAGATTTACAATTATTTGAAATGAAAGAGTATATTGCTTTCTTAAAAAATTTAAGTGATGAAAAACTTAGATGAAGATAAAGAAGATTGGAGGAAAAATGAAAAAATATAAAGTAGACAGTATATCAAAATATCTTGAAGTTTTAGAGGAAAATAATATTTCAAATTATATTTACAGAGGGCAAAATGAACCCTATTTTTCTATTGAAGCTAGTGGTTTTAGACCATATATGGGTGGCTGGAATTCAGATATGATTTATGATATGCCATATGTTCATACTGCTTTTCATGATAGAGTTATTGGACAACTTTCATCAGATGAAAAAAAATATTTTCTAGCATTTTGTCAACATCACGGTATTCCAACTAATTTAGTGGACGTTAGTTATTCTCCATTAGTTGCACTTTTCTTTGCTTGTGATGGTAAAGGCGAGAGGAAATTTACGTTAAGTGAATTTATAGGTGATAAGTCCATCGACGATTTTGAAAAAGACACTTCGTATCACAGCATATTCATTCACAACTTGATTAACCAAGCTAAAAAGCCTTTTTACTCTCCATTTGGTCAAATTTACATGTTAAATAAAGAACGCTTAGTAAATATTACAGAGATAATTGTGAAACTAAATGACAAAAATCTGTTTGAGGAATTGTTAGTTGATGAAATGTTAATACTAAAAATTTTTGCAGTAATTAAGGAACATTTTAAAACTATTAAATCTACGACAATAAACAATTGGCTAAGAAATATTCTAACTCAATATATGGAGATTTGCGAGCAACAAGGTATGGGATTATTCTCTGATGAGCTATACTTATCAATCAAATCAATTTTATTAAAAGGACTAAATGGTATCACTTATAAAGATATAGTTGGGATTTTAGGAAAGTCTTATTCAAAAGCTGAACTATTTCAAAAGTTCTTTAGCGATGAGCAATTAGAAAAAGAAAAACTTGACTATACTAATATCGCATCATTGTATACCGCGATATTGGTTGAGACATTAGATGCACTCAAAAATGCCCCAATAAAGACTAATATAGAATTAGATATTTTGTTTACATACCAACCACCACAGCTTTTTAAGAGAATATCTAGTCAACAAAGCTTTTTCATTTATCAACCATATTTATATACTAACGATGGCGTTTATGATTATTGCGAATTAAATATACAGTCCATTACACCTGATATTATTGTTGAAATAGATAACTATTCGAATATTTTAAAAGAATTAAATCTTTTGGGAATTGATAACGGAACTATTTACGGAGACATTGACAATATTGCAAAATCTGTTTTAAGTTCTTATGGAAAATTACTAAAAGTGTGATGCAAAATTAAATATTGAATTACTTTAAAAGATGTTTAGAAATGAACATCTTTTTTCTTATGTCAAAATGAAAATCTCGTGTATTAAAAATGTATTGTTTATAGTAGCTTAAGTAAGAATTTTTAACATAGATTACTAAAAAATATAGTGTATATAACTATAGTATTTACAACCTAAAGATCATACTATAGGATTTTTGCCTTAGAGACTAAAAGTATCGAAACTATTAATAATCAAGGGCGAGTGTAAGGAGTTTATATACCATTGATTATTAGTAGTTGAGATTTACAATACTATGACGCAAAAATCTATTACTGTAAGCACATGCACTTAATTTTAATAAGGTTGTTACCATGAAATATCATAGAAGGGAAGTAATATTATAATGCAATCACTAGAACAACAGGAACGTTCACCTCCGCAATTATAACTTAGAAGAATAATAAGATAAAAACTAGCAAAATATTTTTTATTTTACATACAGCAGAATGAAGGTATGTAGAATAAAATTAATTATTTAATTATCAAAAAGAAAAGAGGTAAAAAATATGGATTTAAAATACGTAATACCTAATGTGGATAAGACATTTGGAAACTTAGAATATGCTGGTGAAGGGAATATTGAACAGAGAAGAGTAAATGGTCGTAATACAGTTTTGTCACGCAGCTACAATCTATATTCAGATATTCAGAGGGCAGATGATATTGTTGTTATTCTTCCCGTTGAAGCTGGGGAAAAACATTTTGAAGTTGAAAAGAGAGTAAAGCTTATAAATCCACGTATTACCGCAGAAGGTTATAAAATTGGAAATCGTGGATTTACAAATTATATTCTTCATGCAGATGACATGATAGAAGCATAAGGAAAGGAAGGTAAATTTATATGAGATTGGCAAATGGAATTGTTATTGATAAAGAAGCTACATTTGGAAATTTGAAATTTTCTGCTCTAAGGCGTGAGGTACATTTACAAAATGAAGATGGTACAGTATCAGAGGAAATTAAGGAACGTACTTACGATTTGAAATCAAGAGGACAAGGAAGAATGATTCAAGTTAGTATTCCTGCAACTGTATCTTTAAAGGAGTTTGATTATAATGCAGAAGTTGAAATAATAAACCCTGTGGCAGATACTGTAGCTAGTGCTACTTTTCAAGGTGCAGATGTAGATTGGTATATCAAAGCTGATGATATAATTTTGAAAAATAAACATAATAAACAGGAGCAACAACTAGAGAATGCACAGAATCAAAGTCAAGCGATAAAAAAAGGATAATGTAGAGATAGTATTAACTAACATAATAATTTTTATTCATGATTATTAAAATTGGGGATAACCATATGGATTGTAAGAATGCTTCAAATTTTCTTGCATTTCGGCTTTAGCTTTTGCTTCAAATTTATCAAAAGATTCTTTAAAGGAGGAAAGTAATTCAGTATCTTTTTGAAGTTTACTAATAACCCATGGTTGTAGCATATATGGGAAACAAGCGTTATTAAAATCTGAAACCATATATTGAGTTGTTGCTTTTGCAATCATCATGCTATGTTCAAGGAAATTTACTGCTCCATCATGCAAAGGAAGTTCGTCCGTATGATTATCTTCACAATATAAATCGTATATTAAGGCTTTTTGGTATGTATCTAAAGCATTTAATCGTTTCTTTGCAGTTACTTTAAATTTTATCATTAAGTATTTGTGAAGAAAATACTTGTAACAAGTAGCCAATGAGGTTATTAACAGTATAGAAAATGAGACTATGAATATCAGTCCTGTAGCGAAACCAAATTTATTTCTAAAATCCATCATATACATTTTTTCGACTATGGTGTTAGGAAGGAATAAAATCATGCCAGAAGCAAGAGCTAAAGATGCCATTATCTTATTTGGTAATTTGAAAAAATCGGCAATATTAAAACCAAAGTTCATATTTTCACCCCTTATATATCAGTTTAAGTAAATTATAGCAAATTAACAGTATATAAGCTACGTGAATTTAAATGAATAAAGGAGATGATTAATCATTTTAACTAGAAATATGGTTAGAGGAAAGAGAATTAGAGCCAGTGACAAATCGCTGGTTTTTAATTTTGCAACTGCTTCATTAATAGCAATTTTTAGTATGGTGTTTTTATTACTTAATGTAAAACAAATATTGCATATAAACTGGAAAAATGTAAGTATTTTTAAAAATGGTACTTTTCAGCTCTATAGCACTGCTTATTTTGTGTTTAGTGTGATTTTTGCATCAGGAGTAAGTTTAGTTTCAGCATGGCTATATTACCACTTTCAATACGATAGAATTAAGCAGCTCACACACCGACAAAAATTAGCAAGAATGATATTAGAAAATAAATGGTATGAAGCGGAGCAGGTACAGTCAAACAGTTTCTTCAAAGACTTACCTTCTGGAAAGACAAAAGAAAGAATTACTCATTTCCCAAAGATGTACTATAGGATGGAAAATGGTTTGATTCATATTCAAGTAGAAATTACATTAGGTAAATATCAAGATCAGCTCTTGCATCTTGAAAAAAAGCTTGAAAGCGGTTTATATTGTGAACTTACAGATAAGGAATTGAAGGATTCTTATATGGAATACACGTTACTGTATGATACCATAGCAAACCGTATTTTTATTGAAGATGTACAGGCTGAACATGGAAAGTTAAGACTAATGAAAAATATTTGGTGGGAATATGATAAACTTCCACATATGCTTATTGCAGGTGGTACAGGCGGCGGAAAAAGTTATTTTATTCTGACATTAATTGAAGCTTTACTGCATACTAATTCCATACTTTATGTTCTTGATCCTAAAAATGCAGATCTTGCAGATTTGGAAGCCGTTATGCCTAATGTTTATTATAAAAGGGATGATATGATTGCCTGCATTGACAATTTTTATGATGGCATGATGAAGCGTAACGAGGATATGAAGCAAATGAAAGGATATAAAACAGGTGAAAATTATGCCTATTTGGGTTTGCCTGCTAATTTTCTTATCTTTGATGAATATGTTGCTTTCATGGAAATGCTAGGGAGCAAGGAAAGTACAGCAGTTCTTAATAAGTTAAAACAGATTGTTATGCTTGGAAGACAGTCAGGATATTTTTTGATTCTTGCATGTCAAAGACCAGATGCGAAGTATCTTGGGGATGGAATTAGGGATCAATTCAATTTTCGTGTAGCATTGGGGCGTATGTCAGAAATGGGCTATGGAATGATGTTTGGTGAAACTGACAAAAATTTTTTCTTAAAGCAAATTAAAGGAAGGGGGTATGTAGATACAGGTACAAGTGTTATATCTGAATTTTATACTCCACTTGTACCTAAAGGTCATAATTTCTTAAATGAAATGGATAAATTAGTTGTAAAAACAGAAAAAACAGATTAAAGTTTGGAGGTGTTTAATTTCATGCAAGAAATGTATTCTATTGAAAATGTTGAAGAAATTATACGCTATGATGAATACATTAAGGATTTTGAAGAACAGGCAGCAGATTTTTGTAAATCATCTGGTACTAGAATATTACAAAGTGTTTTTTCTGAATTTACTGCTGATATGATTTGTAGTGTTTATTTAGATTATGGACAAACAAAGGCAGAATATCCTATAAGATTTGAGTTTAATATTAACGTAGAAGATGGACAAGTAATAGTGACTTATATTGGGTTTAGTTAAAAAAGTTTAAAGCAACAAGAAAGCAGGCAGGAAGCGCAGGCGGCGTGCGAAGCGAAAGCCGTAGGTGATTCCTGTCTGCTTGCAGGTGTGGCGAAGCCACGCCTGCATATAATTAGCCCCCCGTATCTAACAGGGGGGCACAAATCGACTATAAACAGGAAATAAAAATTTAAGAAACCTTTTGTTTTAAAAGGTTTCTTAAATTTAGAGGATATGTGAATTAGAAAAGATTATCGTTCACATATCCTTTTTTTATTGGAGGAACTTTTAATTGGATAAAGATACATGGATAAATGAATTAAAAGAAAAGCGATTAGAATATGCGGTTTCTCAAAATAAACTTGCTGTGGAAGCTGGGGTTAGCAGAGAATATCTCAACAAAATTGAAAATTTCAAAGTAATACCTACACAAGAAACAAAAGATTCAATCATGAAAGCACTTGAACGGTTTAATCCAGATTCACCACTAGAAATGCTATTTGACTATGTTAGGATTCGATTTCCAACACTTGATGTTAAGCACATTGTAGAAGATGTTTTGAGGCTGAAACTGCCCTATATGCTTCATGGAGATTATGGTTTTTACTCTTATTCAGAGCATTATTGCATAGGTGATATTTTTGTACTTGTATCTGGAGAAGAAGAAAAAGGCGTGCTTGTGGAGCTGAAAGGGCGTGGCTGCCGTCAATTTGAAAATTATCTTTTGGCGCAAGAGCGAAGCTGGTATGAATTTTTTATGGATGCATTGGTGGAAGGTGGTGTAATGAAGCGTCTTGACCTTGCTATTAATGATAAATTAGGAATTTTAAATATTCCTAACCTCACAGAAAAATGCAAGAATGAGGAATGTGTTTCCGTTTTTCGCAGTTTTAAGAATTATAGAAGTGGTGAACTTGTACGCAAAGATGAAAAGGAGTGTATGGGAAATACGTTATATATTGGTTCATTACAAAGTGAGGTTTACTTTTGTATTTATGAAAAAGATTATGAACAGTATAAGAAAAATAATATTCCAATAGAAGATGCAGAAGTTAAAAATCGGTTTGAAATTAGATTAAAAAATGAAAGAGCTTATTACGCTATTAGAGATTTGATGTATTATGACAATCCAGAGAGCACGGCTTTTAAAATTATCAACAGATATGTTCGTTTTGTGGATAAAGAGGATAAAAAACCTCGCAGCGATTGGAAATTAAATAATGAATGGGCTTGGTTTATTGGAGAAAATCGAGAATCTATGAAACTTACTACAAAGCCAGAACCTTATTCATTTAGAAAAACTTTGAATTGGATTTCTCGTCAAGTTGCACCAACTTTAAAAATGGCTATGAAGCTTGATGAAATTAATAACACACAATTTATAAATGAAATCATAACCAATGCAGAGCTTAAAGAAAAACATGATAAGATTTTAAAACAGCAGGCGGCTACAGCTAAGGAGGTGATAACTTATCCTTAGTAAAAGGCTGCATATCAAATAATTTAAATAATGAGAGGAGAAATTTTATGAATTTCGGACAAAATTTATACAATTGGTTTTTATCAAATGCTCAATCTTTAGTACTTATGGCAATTGTGGTTATTGGAGTATATTTAGGATTTAAACGTGAATTTTCAAAACTTATTGGATTTTTAGTTATTGCTTTAATTGCTGTTGGTCTTGTATTCAATGCATCTGGAGTTAAGGATATTCTATTACAATTATTCAATAAAATTATAGGTGCTTAGAGGAGGTGGCATAATGGAGATGCAAGTTTACATTGCCAATCTAGGCAAATATAATGAAGGTGAAATGGTTGGAGCTTGGTTTACTCCACCTATTGACATAGAAGATATGAAAGAAAAAATAGGCTTAAACGGTGAATATGAAGAGTATGCCATACATGATTATGAATTACCTTTTGATATTGACGAATATACTCCAATTGAAGAAATTAACCGATTATGTGCTTTGGCTGAGGATCTGGAAGGAACATCTATCGAACTTGAAATGAGAGAGATTCAAAGAACATTTTTCAGTAGCTTTGAAGAAATGGCGGAGCATGTTGATGATATTATACATTATCAAGATTGTGATGATATGGAAGATGTAGCTCGCTATTATATTGAAGAGACAGGAGCTTTGGGGGAAGTACCAGCTGGTTTACAAAACTATATTGATTATGAAGCTTATGGACGTGATTTAGAGTTAAATGGAAACTTTCTTGTTACAGCTCATGGTGTTTTTGAATATATACCTTTTGGGATAACTGTTTTCATAATTGGTATATAATATCTTATATGAGTGTTTTACATGAATCTTGGTCACATCCTTATAATGTATAAAAACTTATACTTTTCTATTCAATTCAGCCATTGCTTTTCAGTACAGGATACTCTTGCTGGTATTCCCCATTCTAAAGAAATCTTCCAGTCCGAATCTAGTACTATCACTTTTTTGGGGTTAGCATATTTTAATCCTTCACTTGAGGTATTCATTTAATAAAATTTCAAAAAATGTTGCTACAAAAAAAGTAGCGTGCTATAATATAAGTAGCAAGCTACTTTTTTTGTAGCACGCATATTAAATATACATATTAGAAAGAGGTGCAGTTATGCCAGTAATTACGATGAAAATGAAAAAAACTCAGCCAGAAAAGAAAAAGGAATTGATTGAGAAATTAACTTTTGCAGCTGTTGAAGTTACCAATTCTCCAGCAAGCGCTTTTACTGTTTTTATTGAGGAATATGATCCTGATAGTATTGGTATCGGTGGTCAGACATTGCTTGAAAAATCAGCTAACAAATAAGATAAAAATACTTAAGCTCCTCGCTTTTCTATAACGAGCGAGGAGCGTTTCACAAAATTTATATTGAAAGATATTTCTTAAGGAGGAATTACTATGTCAGTTCCATGTCCAGGTAAACCAGTTAGAGGATCCAAATCTGGAGTTCCAATTATGGCTCTATTTGATATTTTAGGTAAGAATTGGGCAATGGGTATCATTTGGAATTTACAGAAGGGCTCTTCTACCTTCAGAGAACTTCAGAAACGGTGCGAGTCAATCTCTCCTACAATATTAAACACCCGTATCAAGGAGCTTAGAGAAGCCGATATTGTAGAGCGTACTAATGATGGGTACCAATTAACTACGCGGGGAAAAGAACTCATGGAGTTGTTGCGTCCATTTGGGGAGTGGTCACGTACTTGGTCAGAAGAAGTATTCAACTATTCAAAACCACTCGACAATTAAATATGCTCTTGTAAAATGATGTGATTATAAAAACAAATTACGTCATACAGAATATGGTATACAGCTAATATTGCAGTACTATAGTTTTTATAAAAGAAAGGATGAATTTGAATGAGTTTGCTTAATGTGAATAAGGAAAAATGTATTGGCTGCGGCGTTTGTGCTGAGGTTTGTCCAAAGAATTATATTGGAATGACTGAGGAAAGGATTCCTATCGATACCGGACTTACATGTATCGCCTGTGGTCACTGTGTTGCTGTTTGTCCCCAATCGGCATTAGATCATGCTCATGCGTCGCTTAAAGGTCAAGTTTTGTTAGATAAGGCTCCGGTTTTGAACGCTGAGATGGCGGAAAGTTTTCTTCGGGCCAGACGCTCTATACGGGTGTATAAAGAAGACGCAGTTCCAAAAAACAAAATCCTAAAGCTACTAGATATTGCCAGATTAGCCCCTACGGGTAATAATACCCAAGGTGTGCAGTACTTGGTTATAGATAATAAGAATACGCTACAGGCTATTACCAAAGCTACGGTAGCCTGGATGGATGAAGCAATCTCACAAGGGGAACCATCAGCAGCTTATTTTACAGATTTAGTAGAACACTATCATAAAACAGGGCTAGATGTTATTTTGCGGAATGCACCATGCTTTATCCTAGCACTGGCCGAAAAAAGTTTTACGCGTGGGCGTGATAACACCCATTTTTCTCTTGCGTATGCCGAATTGTTTGCATCAAGTCTTGAATTAGGAACGTGCTATGCAGGCCTTGTCGAGGCTTGTGCTAGGTCTGGCTATCAGCCGTTACTTAAAGTATTGGATATTCAAGAAGAGTTAATAGTCACTGGCGGGATTATAGTTGGTTATCCTAAATACAGTTATAAACGACTGGTAGATCGGTCTCAATTGAAAGTAACTTGGCGTTAATCAACTAATTCTTATAAATGGAAAGAAACGTATAGATATCAAAAAAACTATAAGGTATCAACGCTTTATAGTTTTTATATCATAAACAAACATTGAATATATTTAATTTTTTGTACAATAATATTGAAAATCAGGAAGGATGCTAATGGCTTTAATTGAACGTACTATATATCCAAGATTTAGTAAAGTGATAAGTAAAAATGAACTAATAAAATTGTATACTCCATATGATGAAGATATTTCAATTGCATATAAATATGCAAAGGGACTACCTAATATAGCTGTTTTTATTGTCATGTTAAAAACATTTAAAGTACTTAACTATTTTCCAAGTTATAAGAGTATACCTAATAGGATAATTGAACATATAAAAGTAAGCACTAATATATGTGATAATATTGAGATAAATGTATCAGAAAAGACTATTCAAAAATATAAATTAATTATAAAAAGATACTTAAATATATAAGTTCTAATAAAGTTTCTACATTTTAGCACATAGCCTGTCTATTGTTTGTGTAGGAGCTTTATTTATTGTTTCAATGAAATTTTGTATAGCAACTCTAACACCAACCAAACTTTTAAAGAA
>Ga0209281_1000211_pt1 | contig 130597 bp, 112 predicted proteins | sample MedtruBG_FD_187514 | JGI IMG/M metagenome (GOLD analysis project Ga0209281, IMG submission 187514) | Root nodule microbial communities of legume samples collected from California, USA - Medicago truncatula BG (SPAdes) (version 2) | ecosystem: Host-associated > Plants > Roots > Nodule | place...
AGTAGCTGACGCTGACGAGCTTCCATGAGGCATCATAGAGGGTCGTGGATGTCGCATGATCCTGCTGTTCGGGCGTGAAGGTCTGAACCTCATGCGTGCCTTGGCTATGATCCGTCTGGATTTTCGTAATCGAACCGTTCTCGTCGTAGTTGGTGCGGGATTGCAGTTTCCAGTCGATATAGACCTCGACCTGCGAAACGGCACTGGTGCCGGGAACGAAACTCGTCAGCGTATTGACGCCATTGTCTCCGGCAGCGTTGATGACGCTCACCTGACCATTATCGTCGAAATAGGTGACGCTGATCAGCTTCCAGGATGCGTCGTAAGCCGTGGTGGAAACGGGGTTGGCCTGGTGCGTGTCGTCATAGGTTTCGATCATGCGGCTGCCGTCTGCTTCGACATGCTCGACTGTGGTGATGAGCCCCTTGGCGTCATAGGCATATTGGACCGATGAGACCACCACGCCATTTTCGATGACGATGGTGGAATCCACGAGAGCGGAACCCGGTGGCGCATATGTGCTCGTCGTCTGCCCGACCTCGTTATAGGTGGTAAGCGAGGCGAGCTTTCCTTCTGCCGTTAGATGTTGCGACTGCGACAGCGCATCGCTTCCGCTCTTGTAGGAGGTAATCGTGCGGCCGCCATCGGCCTCGTAGGAAACCTGGCGCGTTGGATATCCCTTGGAATCGTAGCTTGTCGTACCCGAAACCGTCCAGTTCGCCGCATATTCCGTCACGGATTGGATAATGCCGGTCTTGGTGTTGAAGGTTGAAAGGTCGTGACTGCCGTCTGCATTGTCGACCTGCCGCCCGGTCAGGTTTCCGGAGGCATCGAAACTGTCGCGGCTGACGAGCGTCCATGAGCTGTTATAGACCTCGATCTTGGCCAGAACGCCATTTTCGTAGGTCTCGCTGATATGCTGTCCGTCGATATGCTCGGTTACATAATTCAGGCTGCCATCCGCGTGATAGCTGGTCTCCTGATAGGCTTCATGGGCGCCGGGCTCATAGTGCTTTTCGATCGTGATGCCGGCCGCATCGGTGACGCTTTCCTGAATGCGTTCGTGATCGGAATTGTAGACCGTTTCGGTCGCCGGGTAGGCCTTGCCAGCCTCGCCGTAAACGGTGACCGTTATGCCTCCATCGGCCGCAATGACAGCCTTTGAGCTCAGGTTGCCATCGGCATCGAAAATGCTGCGAGACAAAAGCTCGCCGTCCTTTGTGAGGATGTCGCTGAGCGTGACTGTTTTGCCGTCCTGGGCGTAGACATCGTGACGGACGGTGCCGTCCTTGAGGACCGTCTCTGCAACTACCGCACCGGTATATTTCTCCAGCACGTCCATTTGAGGCACGTCCAGAACGCCGAGGTCAGGCTGTACGGTGTAGATATATGTCGGGTTGGCCGTTCCCGCGACCCAGTAGGATGCGGAGGTCCAGACGTCGTCATTGGCCTGCAGATAAGCCATCATCTTGTCGAGTGCTTCGAGCGCCTGCGGATTGTCCGCCACCCCGAATTCGCCCAGATAAAGCGAAACACCGTTTGCGCGTGCCCATTCGGTAATGGCCGTCAGTCGTTCCACGCCGATATCCGCCGAAACCACCCACTCATGCTGGCCGGAAGTATCGTCGAGATACTGGTGGACCTCGATTGCGTAGTTGTTGGCGGGATCGACGATGGCGCCCTCGGCGCCGATAATCTTGGCGTTGTCGCCGCTCGTCCAGCTCCACGCCCCGGTCCAGCCGATGCCCGGCACCAGCACTTGCTGGGTGGCGCCGGTCTCGCGAATGGCAGCGATCGCAGCATTGCTGATGGAAAGCCAGTCGCTGGCATTCTCCTGCTGCGGTTCGTTCATCAACCCGAAGCGAACGTTGCTGTCATCCGCAAATTCGCTGGCGATCTTGCTCCACAGATCGACGAATGACGAGACCGGGACCTCCGGGCTACCAATCAGCTTGTCGTTGTATTTTCCGTAATTATGAACGTCCAGGATGACGCTGATGCCTTGGGAGGCCGCATAGTCGACGACCTCATGGATGCTCTTGAGAAGATCGGCGTTGAGTGGGCCACCAAGCGAACTCTGCATCGTCTCCCAATTGAAGGGCAGTCGGATGTTTGTGAAACCTTTGGAGGCGAAATAGTCGATCTGCGATGTGGTTGGTACCATGTAGGTGCCATCGAAGACCCAATCTGCTCCCCAAAGATTAATACCAAGATCCATCGTCGATACCCCTTTTAAGTATGGGGATGTTTTACGGATCCGCTTTCACTTTCAGGCAAAAATAAAATTTAGAATTTTATCTATCTGGTCTTTATTCGGGTATTTGCGCGGTTTTATCTCAGGCGATGCACGGAGATGGTAAATATATACTGTCTAGCTCTTTTGTATATGCGCGATTGTTGGTTGCGTTTGGGTGAGTGTATCAATTTAATATTGCAGCCAATCCAAACAGGCGAACCGCTTGAATAATCGCCTCAAACCGTAGCCATTTTGCGCTTCCGCTCAATGTTCCGGCCTCCGGAAAGTTGCTTGAGTACAAATTGCCCCGCAGGCTTTTCCAGCAACCTATAGGAAAGATAGCTGATGATTACGGAAGTGACTATTGCGGTCAGGGCGAAGGTGATGGCCAGGACCATGCTGTCCGATCCCAGATAGTTTTGCAGCCAACGCTGAAAGATGATGTGAACTGCGCTCAGTATGAATGGGTGCGCCAGATAAAGCGAATATGATGCATCGCCTGTTGCGACCAGCCAGGGTAGGGGCCTTTTTGCCAGGGACGTTTCCATATTCAGCAATCCCAGCAGGAAAAATGCGGCGGGAATACCGAAGACGATGAAGTTGATGCCTGAATTCTGCAGCCTGATCTCTGCGTAGAGAAGAGCTGCTACGCTGAGTAGCAATATTGCCAATGCAGCCGAAAAGCTGAGCTTCCAGCGCTGCCATATCGCTGAAACTGCCATTCCCATGACGAATTCGAGAAGAATTGTACTGGTAAAGCGGCTGACGGCTGCCCAGGAACTGTCAGCGAAAAGACCGATCAGGATTGCAATCACGAAGAAGGCCGAAACGGCGAGAAAGCGTGCCCGGCGATCTGCAAGGAATAGGCTGAATGCGAAAGCAATATAGAAATACATTTCAAGATTGAGCGTCCATCCCTGCAGCAGGATCGGGTTCATCAAGCCACGATGATCCGTATACGGAATGAAGAAATAGCTGCCGAGCAATGCCTTTGTGCTCAGTTCTATATTCGGCGTGAATGCCGGAACAGCAAGTGCCAGGAGCACCAGCAGTGTCGTATAGAACCAGTAGGGCGGAACGATCCTTGCTATGCGTCGACGGAGGAAATCAGCAGGGGATTGATCCTTCGATGTCTCCCACATGATGAAGCCGCTGATGACAAAGAATATATCGACACCAACGCCGCCGAAATGGGTCGTGGAAGCAGCCTGAAATGCCGAAAAACCGGAAACATGCCCGGTAACCACAAGTAGAGCGGCTACTGCGCGAGCATATTGCACCGATATGAGCATGGCAGAATTCCGTTCTGTGTTGAATTACTTGTCTATAAAATAACGCTTGGCGCAACCGAGAAAGGAAATCGCAAGTTCTCGTTTCGGCTCATGATGATGGTATTTGGCGGCTTTCGGCAAGGCATATAAGCATAAGAAGGCTGTGATAGACACCGCCTATAAGGTTTAATTGCTCGAGCAGGCGCGTTTTAGCGTCTTTTGGAAAGCCTATCCACGTTTATCGCATCCATTGATGCCGCTCGGAATTAACAATCACGGGACTTATTTCGCGACAATTTATTCTCTCATGGTAATACTGGGGGATAGCTCAATGGATATCTTATGACAAAACTTGCTGTCGTCGTTTTGAACTGGAATGGTTGGTCCGATACGAATGCTTGCATCGAGAGCCTGATCGGACTTGAGAACGAGAATTTGCACATCTACGTGTGTGATAACGCATCCTCAGACAATTCAGTGCGCCAGATACGGGATTGGATTGGTCTGTCCCTAGATCGCTTGAACGTGCTTCGCGAAGCATCTGGCAGAACGGCTTTTGAGCTGCGTGATCTGTTCGACCTGCCATCCAGCGGCGATACCGGCAGCATTCCCGAAGTCGACGGCAAAAACAGTTTGACGCTCCTGCAGACCGGACGAAACGGTGGATACGCTTTCGGCAACAATGTCGGCATGCGCTGCGCATTGAAGGACGGCTGCGATTATTTCTGGGTTATCAACAATGACACCGAAGTCGAACCCGACGCTCTGACCTGGTTGTGCAAGCGGATGCAGGCTGACCCCGAGATCGGTATCTGCGGATCGACACTCGTTTATGCGGGACAGCGCGATACGATCCAGACATGGGGAGGATCCAAATTCAGGCCATTGCGCGGCTGGGCCTTTGCACTCGGTGCTTTCGCCAAACGCGACGATCCGATCGATGCCACAGCCGTCGAGGCGGAAATGACCTATGTGAACGGCGCTTCAATGTTCGTCAGCAGGGCTTTTCTCGAGCAGGTCGGTCTGATGAAGGAAGACTATTTCCTCTATTGGGGGAGATCGAGTGGGCGACGCGTGCGAAAGGGCGGTTCCGGTTGGGGTATGCACCTCGGTCCGTGGTTTATCACAAGGTCGGCGCATCGATAGGCACGCACGACACCGAAGGGCAATCATCGCCTTTGTCCGAATATTACATGATCCGTAACCAGCTTCGGTTCTGCGCGCGATATTCCTGGGTTTCGCTTCCCTTTGTGGTCTTCGATATCGGTCGTAATGTCGTTCGTTCTTTGCGTAGAAAACAGACCAAGCGACTAATCACGCTGATGCGCGCCCTTTTTGGCCTGCCGTTCGTTCCCGCGAAATAAGTGGATCGCTGCCGACACTGATCCAACAGCATGTCTCCTGAAAGCGGTCACCGGTTTCGGGATAAAGACATGTGCAGGCAAAGAACTAACGCACGGCACGCGAATTTGAAAAATCACGACGTGTTTTAGCGTTTCTCCGCGCCAACCGTGAGCGCACGTAGTGTTGAGGCTATTGTCGAAACATAGCCCTCACAGCTATGGCGTTCCTGTGCCAGACTTATCGCCTGGTCGGACATGGAAGGGGCGTTTGCTGCTTCTGCTATCAGGCCGGTGATCGCTTTCTTCATTGCGATGGCATCACCCGGCGCGACGAGACGGACTGGCCCCCCATCCTCCAGATAGCCCTCCAGCCCCTCTGTTCCGGTGACGACAACGGGACGTCCGGAAGACAGGGCCTCCATGAACCCCTGTACCCCTGCAGCATAGGTATTCGGGAAGAGGCTGACCACCACGACATCGGCATCGCGATAAAGCTGGCGTAGCTCCGGCCAGGAATAAAATTTGCGTGTCATGTTCTCCGGCAGCGTCGCCGGAAAGGCGCGAGAAAGCACGCGCGTGTCGGCCGAATAGCCGCTGATCTTGACGTCGATATCGAGGTCGGCGGTGGCAGCGGCGAGTGTGCTGTAATCGCGTCTTTCCAGGCCGACGCTCATCACCAGAGGGCGCGCCTTGTCGGGCGAAACCGGACCGGGGGTAAAGAATTGAGTATCTGTCTGGTCCCAGACGAATTTAACCCGGTCCTCGCCCAGTTGCAGATAGCGGCGGAGAAACGAGACCTGGGGTTTGGACACGGCGAAAAACACCGAAACCCTGTTGCGAGCCCTCAAAAGCGTGAGTGCAAGCTGCTTTTTTCTGCTGTCGACCGAATGGTTCATGATCGTCACATGCACATCGGGCGCGCCGCCGCAAAGTGCTGCAACGGGAAGGCCGACATCTTCACCGGTGCAGAATATTGCGTCACCGGGGCGCACTTCGCGGCGCAGTTTGCGCGCGATCGCCCACCAGAGCGGAGACATGCGTGTCAGTTTACCGATGCTTTTATCGAGCCGGTCCGGCCTGACGTCCGAGCCGTCATGGACACGTGCACCAAGTTCACGCTGAAGCTCCGCCATGGAATTGCCGGGGTTCAAGCCTTCTTCAGCACTTTTCGCAATCGCGGCGAGGTCCATGGGGCGGTTGAGGACAATGTGAAAAGCCATAGTGAAAAAGTCCTGATTTGATCGGTGGTTTTCAGGCCACCAGCAGCTTTCCGTAAAGCGCGATCATGCGCTGCATGTAGCCGTCGATGTCGAAATGCTGGGCATAGAGCGCCTTTCCATTTTCCTTCAAGCGGTCGCGCAAGGCCACGTCGGTCGCCATCGTCAACAGTGCGGCAGTCAGCCCGTCGACATCGCCGGGTTGAACGAGCAGGCAGTCGTCACCGTTCTTCATCATTTCGCCGATCGAGCCGACGGGCGTCGCGATCACCGGAAGGCCGGCACTAAGGGATTCGATGATCGCCATCGGAAAACCTTCCTGATAGCTCGGCAGCACGAGCGCGCTGCGAGAGCGTAAAAGGCCGTGCACATCCTTGCCGGACACCCAGCCGGTGAAGTCGACACACCCGGTAATGCCAAGTTCCTCTGCCTCTGCCTTATAACGGTCGATCTGCCCGCCGCCGGCAAGAGTGAGGCGGATCGGATGGCCGTCGGCCTTCAGTCGTGCCACAGCCTGAAGCAACTCGCCCACGCCCTTGCGGGGGGAGAGGTTTGCAACGATCAGAAAATGCCATGGGTCGACAGCATCCGCTCCGGCCCCGACATTCTCCGCCGCGTTGAAACGCACGGTCACCTTTTTAGGGTCGAGATCCATCTCGTCTATCAGCAGTTTGCGCCAGACCTCTCCGAGCACGATGTTGATATCGGCCCCATGAACCATTCGGCGAACGAGGGATTTCATCCGTGGCGAGGCCTCACGATAAAACGGCACCAGTTCCGCGCCGTGATGGTGAAGCACAACCCGCATGCCGATCAGCCGGCCGAACATCTGGAAGATTCCCTTGCGAGGAAAACTCATCCGTTCCGAGACCTGGAGATGAAGTATGTCGGCTCTGCCCGAAAGTCTGAGCGCAAGGATTTTGGCAAGTCCGGCGCCAATGTAAAACGGCGACCAGGCGATCGAACCTTCACCACGCGGATCAATGGGTTTTACGTGAATGTCCGGGCGATTGTCCCCGATCCATCGGGTCATCATGCGTGTGACGGAACCGATGCCGCCGCCACCTTTCACGCCGCCTGTGGAGACAATCACCACGCCGCGGGGCGCTGGTCTGACACGAGTAACCTCGGCATCCTGAAGCGATGCTGCGAGCATCCCTTTATACTTCATATCTTGAAGCCCCGAAATAAAGGTGATCTCGGTTTGGCCGAGAAGTGGAAGGGATTGTTTTGAATTGGGATATACTATTGGTTCGGCGTGACGGAAAGCCTATTATTATTCGCTTAGAGGAAACGACTATTCTCAGTTAACGCAGAAGGTCACGGCATCTAGTAATACCAACGAATTCAGTTCTCCCGCATTGCCCGTTCCATCTGGTCGCTGATTGGCTTGATGAGATAGGCGAGAGCGGTTCGAGGCTCCGCTTTGATATAAGCTTCTACCGGCATGCCGGGAATAAGCGCCAGTTCGCCAAGCTTTGCCCGTTCTTGCGGCGAGATCGCGATCCTGGCGGAATACCAGGTCTCACCGGTCTGCTCGTTGACGCTGACATCCGGCGACAGGCTTTCAACTTGGCCCTCGATTTCGGATGTGGTTCTTTGGTTGAACGCCGAGAAGCGCAACCGTGCAGCCTGTCCAATTGAAACCTGGTCGACATCGTTCGGCTTGATCCGCATGTCGACAGTCAGCATGTCCCGGGTCGGAACGATATTCATTGCGGTTTCGCCGGGGCTGAGAAGTCCGCCGATCGTATGTGTCGCCAACTGATGGACGATGCCATCGACCGGAGCGCGAATATCGAGGTGTTCTATCTGGTCTTCGAGTGCCAGCCGCTGTTCGGCCAGCTTTGCAAGTTTACCGTTCGTGTCGAGTAGATCGGTAAGGACTTCGGCTCGGCGATCTTTGTCGAGCTGGGCGATCTGCAGCTCGATTTCAGTGATCCGTTTTCCGGCCGTGGCCTCATCCGACAGAAGCTGGCTGCGCTCGCCGCTGAGTTGTGCGACCATGCGCTTGGAATCCGCCAGCCGTGAGAACTGTACCAGCCCTTCCTTGGCAAGATTTTCGATCTTCTGCGCCTGCTGCTCACTCCACGAAGCTTCTTCCGCATTGGAAATAAGCCGTTGGCGTGTGCCATCCCGCTGCTGTTCTATCTGGGCGATCTGCTCTTTCAGCTGCGCCGTCTTGCTATCGATTTGTTCGCGTCGCGCCTTGAACAGCGAGGTCTCGGATTTCAAGCCTTCGATGAACTGCCCGTCTTCCAGTCGCGCTATCTGTTGTATCGGGTCGATAAGTTCTTCGACACCGTCGCGCTCGGCAATCAACCGCAGGCGTCGTGCGTCCAGCTGATCGATTTCCTTGACCGTCGCAGCCAGAGTGGTGGAGGCCTCTACGCCGTCCAGGCGCAAAAGTATGTCGCCGGCGCGAACCAGTGTGCCGTTGCTAACGCGTATCTCGCGAACGACGCCACCCTGACCATGCTGGATTTTCTTCGTGTTGCCTTCGACGCCGATGACACCGCTGCCGATCACCGCGGCGCTGATGTTCATTGTCGCGGCCCATCCGCCCGCGCCAACCACCAGGCCGCCAAGCGTCACCCCGGCGAGCAGCATATATCGTCTGATAGCCCTGTTGGCCGGGCTCTCCGATATCGCTCCCATTATGCGATCCTCCGGCTCTCGTCTGGCCTGGTCTTTAGCTTGCCCAGAACCTCGTCGCGCGGCCCGAATGCAGTCATGGTGCCGTTGTTGACCACAAGCACATGGTCGACGACCTTCAGCATGTTGGCGCGGTGAGCGATCACGACGACGATCGCCCCTTTCTGCCGCGCAGCCATCACTGCGGATGTCAGCGCTTCCTCGCCTTCAGCGTCTAGGTTGGAATTCGGTTCGTCGAGCACAATGAGGAATGGATTGCCATAGAGCGCGCGCGCCAACCCTATGCGCTGGCGCTGTCCGCCCGAAAGCGCGCTGCCGCCGGTGCCGACCTGCGTATCGTAGCCGTTCGGCAGCGACAGGATCAGATCGTGGACATTGGCGAGCTTGGTAGCCTCCATGATCTTTTCCGACGTCGCAGAAGACGAAAATCGCCCGATATTGTCGGCGACTGTGCCGGCGAAAAGCTCTACATTCTGTGCCAGATATCCGATCGAAGGTCCGAGCCTATCGCTATCCCACTGCGTGAGTTCGGCGCCATCCAGCCGGATGGTGCCTTTATGGGCAGGCCAGGCGCCGGTCAGCGCACGGCCGAGGCTGGACTTTCCACTGCCGCTCGGCCCGATTATTCCGACGCCCTGGCCGGAAAACAGGCTGATGGAGACATTCTGGACAAGCGTTTTTCCGTCGCCCGGTGCCGCGACGGCGAGGCCTGCCACCGAAAGCGACCGGCTTGGCACGGGCAATTGCATTTCTGCGGCTTCCGGCCTGATCCGGTCGAAAGTGTCCTGCAGACGTCGAGCGGACTGGCGAGCCGAGATGAAGTTGCGCCATTGTCCGGTCGCCATTTCGATCGGGGCAAGCGCCTTGGAGGTCAAAACGGATGCAGCGATGATCGCGCCGGCCGAGGCTAGCTGGTCGATGACCAGGAGCGCACCGAGCGCCAGCATGCCTGATTGAAGCGCGAGCCGGAAGATTTTCGCGATGGCGGTGAAGGTTGCAGTCAGATTGCTGCTGCGAAGGTTTTCCGCTGAATATTGCTCATGGGCCGTTTCGATGCGCTTCGCAAATCCGGTTTTCATGCCCATTGCGCGCAGACTGTCTGCGTTACGGCGGCCCGCTTCGGAAAGCTCCCAGCGACTGGCCAACCGCTGCGCCGCTTGCCTGCTTGGTTTTCTCAGCAGCAACTCGCTGCAAAGCGTCAGGCTTAACAGGACGATTGCACCGCCGACGACGGCAAGGCCGAATAGCGGATGGAAAAGGTAAAGCAGGAAGACGAATATAGGCATCCATGGCAGATCGGCGATCGCGATCGGGCCGGGGCCGCTCATGAACTGCCGGATCTGGTCTAGATCACGAAGCGGCGCAGATTGAGCGCCTTCCTGGCCGGCGACAGGCACGGCAAGCGTCGCCATGATCGACGGCATGTTCAACTGCTCGTCGAGGCGGCGTCCTATCTGCAGCAGGATTTTCGAGCGCAGGATCTCGATGATTGCCAGAACGGCATAGATGCCGGCAGCGAGAAGCGAAAGCGCAGCAAGTGTGGGAATGCTATGGCTTGTCAGGACCCGGTCATAGACCTGCATCATGAATAGCGGGCTGACCAGCATCAGGATGTTGCTGACGGCGCTCAGGATGGCAACGCCGACAAATGCTTGCCGTGTGGCGGCAAGGGCCGATCGGATTGAGGGATGCCCGTTATTCGTAGCCAAGCAATGCCTCATTAACATGCCAATACCAGGGATGAGTGAGCAAGGTTACGAGAGGTGGGGTTCACATTTGATGAATCATGCCGAATTGGTCGAACTTCCGAAGCTGCTTCATGTGTTTGCTGATCGGACTTGTCTCGGGAATAGAGGCATCCGGAACGCTCGCGGCAGAAAAACCACATCATCAGCGTTAATAATAAATTAAAAAAGCACGTGGGCGAGTTTCAATTGCGTTGCTGTAGACATAGTTCGATGGCAAATAATGTTTGTCGGTTCGTTATAGTAAGAACTGAGTTGAATATAGGGGCGTTCAATTTTGACTAGGGTACTCGCAATAACCTCTGGCGGGGGCCATTGGGATGAGATGATGGTCTTGCGGGAGGATCTGACCGGAGTCGAAATGATCTATGCGAACACCTTTCCGGGGCTGGCAGAAAACGCCGGATTGGAGAAATGTTACATTATTGAAGATTGTAACCGGGATACCCCCATGTCTGTGGTCAGGTGTGCCCGCGATATCTTCTTGCTGATACGCAGGGAGCGGCCAGATCTTATCATCTCGACGGGCGCGGCACCTGGGCTTATCGCGATAATGATCGGAAAGATGTTCGGCTGCAGGACCATATGGGTGGAGAGCGTCGCGAATTCGATCGAGCTTTCCATGAGCGGTCGCATTGCAGGCAAGTTTGCTGATCTTTGGCTCACGCAATGGCAGCATCTGTCCCGTCCTAAAGGACCTCTCTATTGGGGTAGTATCCTGTGATCTTGCTGACTGTGGGTACGCAGTTGCCCTTCGATCGCCTGGTGAAGATCATGGATACGATCGCGCCGGATCTTTCCGAAACGATATTTGCCCAGATCGGTCACGGTCAATATACGCCGCGCAATTTCGAATTTTGCCGTATGGCTCTGCCTGAAGAGCTTGCCGAGAAGTTCGCCAGTGCCAGCCGTATCGTTTCTCATGCCGGGACGGGTAGTGTGCTGACGGCGCGGCGGTATCACAAGCCGATCATTCTTTTCCCCCGCAGGGCGTCGTTGGGCGAGCATCGCAATGACCACCAACTCGCGACCTGCCAGCAGCTGGATGGCGCGCCGGGTCTTTCCGTTGCCTATGACGAAACTGAATTGAGAGATCGTTTGCGTACCGATCTGGCAGCTATCGCCACCGAACCGACGTCGATTGGAACAGGGTCGAAGCTCGGCCGCGGTATTGCTAACTATATCCGTCGGATTGACAATGACGAGCATTGATCAGGGCAGGCGGGACTGGCACTCGGAATGCCGGTCACTCGCTGCAGCGGCGATGTGCCGAAGCTCACTTTGAATTTAAGGATTGTCGGACGATATGAATTTCACAAAGCTTGCTATTGCTGACGTCGTTCTGATCGAACCGAAGAAGTTCGGCGACAGCCGCGGCTATTTCATGGAGACGTTCCGCCAGTCGCTGTTTGCCGAGCATGTCGGTGACTTCGATTTCGTGCAGGACAACCAGTCGCTTTCGGCTGAGGTCGGCACGGTACGCGGACTGCATTTTCAGCTGGATCCGATGGCGCAGGGCAAGCTGGTGCGCTGCATCGCGGGTGCGCTACTTGATGTCGCAGTCGATATCCGAACCGGCTCACCGACCTATGGAAAGCATGTCGCGGTCGAACTGACGGCCGAGAATGGCAGGCAGCTCTGGGTGCCGCCCGGTTTTGCCCATGGTTTCTGCACGCTCACGCCGAATACCGAGATCAGCTACAAGGTGACCAACTATTACAGCGCCGAACATGATCGCGGCCTGTTGTGGAACGATCCGGCGCTCGGCATCGACTGGCCGGTAGAGGCGGACAAGGCGGCGCTTTCCGACAAGGACCGGAAGCAGCCATCGCTGGCCGACCTTGGCACCGTTTTCACCTATTGAGGCATACCTGATCTTGCCCGGAAGGCGGCTTTTCAGTTGCCTTCCTCGACTTTCCTGCCGCGGCCATGATCCGCGATGATGTACGGAGAATTCTTCAGATGCGCGTAGTGGTGACAGGTGGAGCAGGTTTCATCGGATCGGCAGTCGTCAGGCATCTCGTCCTTAACAAGGGCTATGAGGTTCTCAACATCGACAAGCTGACCTATGCCGGCACGGAAACCTCGGTGAAGGCGGTCGGCAATCGCCCCGGTTACCGGTTCCTGCAGGCGGATATCTGTGATCGTGCTGCGATCGAACAGGCGCTTGTAGACTTCCGGCCCGACCGGATCATGCATCTTGCGGCAGAGAGCCATGTCGACCGCTCGATCACCGGCGCCAAGGACTTTATCGACACCAACGTCATAGGCACCTTCACCATGCTCGAATGCGCCCGCCAGTATTGGCTGACGCTCGATGCCGCCGAAAAGCAGGCCTTCCGCTTCCTGCATGTCTCGACCGACGAGGTCTACGGCTCGCTGGGTGATGACGGGCTGTTTACCGAAGAAACGCCCTATGATCCGAGCTCTCCCTATTCGGCTTCCAAGGCCGCATCCGATCATCTGGCCAAGGCCTGGGCGCGCACCTATGGTTTCCCGGTCGTGGTGTCGAACTGCTCCAACAATTACGGTCCTTATCATTTCCCGGAAAAACTCATTCCGCTGATGATCCTCAACGCGCTCGATGGCAAGCCGCTGCCGGTCTACGGCAATGGCGCCAATATTCGCGACTGGCTCTATGTCGAGGATCACGCCCGCGCGCTCGATATCATTGCTGAGCGCGGCAGGATCGGCGAGACCTACAATGTCGGCGGCCGCAACGAGCGCCGCAATATCGATGTCGTTACCCGCATCTGCGAACTGATGGATCAGCTTCGTCCGCAGCAGGTCTCGCATTCCCGGCTGATCACCTATGTAACCGATCGCCCCGGCCACGACGCCCGCTACGCGATCGATGCGACGAAGCTCGAAACCGAACTCGGCTGGAAGGCCGAGGAGAATTTCGACACCGGCATCGAGAAGACGGTGCGCTGGTATTTGGAAAACGAGTGGTGGTGGGCACCGCTGCGCAAGGGTTATGAAGGCAACCGTCTCGGACTGCTCGATGCCGACAAGAAGGTTTCCGCCAAGGAAACCACGGCATGAGTACCCGCAAGCGCATGGTCGTCACCGGCCGGGAAGGGCAGGTTGTCCTGTCGCTCCTGGAGCGTGGCGCCACGGACGAACGTTTTGAGGTAATCGCACTCGGTCGCCCGGAACTCGATCTTTCCGCACCGGAGACCATCGAGGCTGCATTGCGAGAAGCGAGGCCGGACGTGATCGTCTCGGCCGCCGCCTATACGGCCGTCGATCAGGCTGAAAGCGACGAAGAGGCGGCCACCGTCATCAACGGCATGGCGGCCGGCAAGATCGCGGAAGCGGCGGCTGCACTTGGCGTACCGGTCATCCACATCTCCACCGATTACGTTTTCGACGGCTCGAAGGCCGCCCCCTATATCGAAAGCGATCCCGTGGCGCCGATCGGCGCCTATGGCCGTTCCAAGCTCGCCGGTGAACAGGCGGTTGCCGCGGCAACGCCGAACCATGCCATCCTGCGCACCGCCTGGGTCTACAGCCCTTTCGGCAAGAATTTCCTGAAAACCATGCTCAAGCTTGCCGAAACGCGCGACAGCCTGAATGTCGTCGACGATCAGATCGGCAACCCGACCTCGGCACTCGATATAGCCGATGCGATCCTGACGATCGCGGCCAATCTTATCGACAGCGACGATCCGGCTTTGCGTGGCGTCTTCCACATGACAGGCGCGGGCGAGGCGAGCTGGGCGGATTTCGCCATCGAGATTTTTGCGCGATCGGCCGACATGGGAGGCCCGAGCGCCGAAGTCGGCCGCATTCCATCGAGCGCCTATCCGACGCCGGCAAAAAGGCCTGCCAACTCAAGGCTCGACTGCAGCCTGCTTGAGACGCGCCATGGCGTAAGACTTCCCGACTGGAAACAGTCCACTCCCATCATCGTCGAGCGACTGGCTCGAGCTTAAGCATCAGGGGCGATACATATGAAGGGCATTATTCTCGCTGGCGGCAGCGGCACGCGGCTTCACCCGATGACAAGGGTCGTCTCTAAGCAGCTGATGCCGATCTACGACAAGCCGATGATCTTTTATCCGCTGTCGACGCTGATGCTGGCTGGCATCCGCGAGATCCTGATCATCTCGACACCCGCCGACATGCCTCTGTTCGAGCGCCTTCTGGGTGACGGTTCGCAATGGGGCATCTCGCTCAGCTATGCGGTTCAGCCGTCGCCCGACGGTCTGGCGCAGGCCTATATCATCGGCGCCGACTTCATCGGCGACAGCCCGTCCTGCCTGATCCTCGGCGACAATATCTTCTACGGCCACGGCATCACCGAGCTTCTGACCAATGCGATGAAACGGCCGGATGGAGCAACAGTCTTCGCCTATCACGTCAACGATCCGGAACGGTATGGCGTCGTCGAGTTCGACAAGTCGATGCGGGCCGTCTCGATCGAGGAAAAGCCGGCAGCTCCACGTTCCAGCTGGGCCGTGACCGGTCTTTATTTCTACGACAAGGACGTGGTCGAGATCGCCGCCAACTTGAAGCCATCGCCACGTGGCGAACTCGAGATCACCGACGTCAACCGCGCCTATCTGGAACGCGGCGCGCTCAATGTCGAACAGATGGGCCGCGGTTATGCCTGGCTCGACACCGGAACCCCGGACAGCCTGCTGGAAGCCTCCGAATTTGTCGCGACGCTGGAACGTCGCCAAGGCTTCAAGATCTGCTGCCCGGAAGAAATCGCGTACAGAATGGGCTTCATTGACGGGGTTGGCCTCACAAAACTCGCCGAAGCCTACGGCAAGAGCGCCTATGGAAAATACCTGCGAGAGAAGGTTCTCGAAGGCTGATCCGGGCCTTTTCCGGCGCGGTGCCAATGCCGCGTCGGTTCACTAACTGAATCGTGGGGCGTGCGTGTTTAATATCAGGCATATTGCAGTCAATCTTCTCGGGTCCGCTCTCCCGATATTGATCATTCTTATTACTGTCCCGCTTTATCTCCACGCCATCGGCGCCGAGAAATACGGGGCCTTGTCACTTGTCTGGATCGTTTTCGGATATTTCGGCATTCTCGATTTCGGTATTTCGAGATCGGTGACTACGGCCATCAGCCGGGCCGAAGGCAGGCAGGCAAAGGCAGATATCATCTGGTCGGCCGCTGCGCTGAATACGGGCTGGGGTGCCTTGATCGCGATTGTCGGGGGAGGAGCGTTTTTCCTTTACGCCCGTTACAGCTCAAGCCCGATGGTCGCGGAAGTCGCAACTGCGCTCCCCTGGATGATGCTCGGCATTCCGGTGCTGATGATCACGTCCACCTTGAACGGTGCTCTCGATGGCGAGGAGCGTTTCAAGATGGCAAACAGCCTGCAACTGGTCGGGTCGATACTCTATCAGCTCGTGCCGCTGTTCACGGCCTATTATGTCTCCGATCATCTGCCCGATCTGATCATTGCCGTTATTCTGTGCCGCCTGGTTCTCCTGACGCTTTACTGCATCGTGGTTGGGCGCCTGTTCAATCTGGCGGCGCTTTTCTCCGTGTCGAACTCCACGATGATTTCACTGCTGAAATTCGGATCCTCGATCGCAGCGGTGAACATCCTAGATCCTATTTTTACCCGTATCGATCAGGTCATCATTGCCCGTTTCGCCGGTGCCTCGGATGTCGCCGCCTACAGTATCGCGGTAAATTCGATCGGCCGGTTGGGGATATTGCCGATGGCGATGTCCAGATCGATCTTTCCGAAACTCTCGACCGGAACGGCCGATGACCACAGGGAGGCGCTGTTTTCCTCCAAGAGCAAGATCATCTGGATATGGTTTGGCATTTGCGGCGCGGCGATCGTGGCAAGCGATCTGGTCTACTATCTCTGGCTCAGGGACCCCATCTATGTCGAAGTCAGCGCGGTCGCAAAAATCTATGCGGTCGGGCTTTGGGCCAATTGCCTCGGCATACTTCCCTACACAGCCCTGCAGGCCTGGGGGCGCTCCACCACGATCCTGAAAGTGCATCTTCTCGAAATGCCCTTCTACCTGGTGGCGCTGGTGCTGCTGACATACCATTACGGCACGCTCGGTGCAGCCATCGCCTATGGTCTGCGCAGTTATGCGGATTACATCATCCTCTGGAAAATGTGCGGTTATCCTGTTCGCCGCCAGGGCATGTTCACGATTCTGCTGATCGCTCTTTCGGTCCTGGCGTTTGCTATGCACCAGTTCGTCTAACGGCTGGCCAGCCAGCCTTCGATAACGTCCGCCCATTTTAGCAAAATCTGGATCTTCTCCCATGCCTCCGGTGCATTGGCGGAGAGCCTCGAGTAGAGAGCGGCATCGGTCAGCAACCCGTCGATCTTTGTCGCGAGCGCACTCGCGTTTCCGCCGGGAAACATGACGCAGCTGAAACCGTCCTCGATATTCTCCAGAAACATCGGATGGTCGGAAGCCACCAGCGGAGTTCTGGAACAAAGCGCTTCATAAATCGTCAGCGGCAGCCCTTCCGAATAATCGTGGCGGCTGGGCACGACGACGATATCTGCGGCGGACATGGCCGGAACCATCTCGCTGTTGGCGACAAGCCCCTTGAAGGTTACCTCAGTTCCTATCCCGAGCGTCTTCGCCAGTTGGGTCAGCCTGTCGGTTTCCCCTTTGCCATAAAGATCGACCGTGATCGGTTTGCCATCCCGCTTCAGGCTGGCAGCGGCATGCAAAAGGTCGTCGACACCCTTCGGTGCACTCAGTAGACCGGCATACAGGATTTTGCGGCCTTGAGCCGAAAGCTTCGCCTCTCTGTCGTATGGCGTATCCTGTGCCGGAAAATCCCATGCGACGACCTTATTTGCAGGCACGCCGATATCGACCAGCTGGCGCGTAGCCCTTTTTCCATGATTCGCCACAAGCGTAACGTTGGGAGACTTGAGATAGTGCGCGATAACACGGCGCTTGAAGCGCTCTTTGAAGGTTTTTGCAGGAAACGAGTCGGCAAGAAGTGCGAGGGTCGGTATCCCTTTGCGGGCTGCCCATCTCAGCAGGATCGGGTTGGGCAGACGCAGGATCAGGCGATCGGGATTGGTTTTTCGAACGAGATCGAGAATTGTCGGGGCGTGGAAGCGGTCTGTAAACCCGGCACCGATGGCACGCGCGCCGCTTGGAAGAATGCTGTCATAAGACTCGGCAGTAAAGCCGGTAATCGTGGTCACATGATAGCGGCTCGCGAGAGACTGCACATAGTCGACCGTGTAGCGCTGTGCCCGGTAGGTTTCTGCCCCATCCTCGGAAAGCCGCAATGCCGCCTCACGAAAATCGCCCGCGTATTGGACTATAACAAGGTTTTCTTTTGGAAGAGACATCGCAGGATCGATCTTTCGTCTTTGTGCTTTGAATAGGCAATAAGTCTTTCCAGCATAGTCTTCTATATAACCGATGAATGCCGGAGAATATCGCTGCCGTTTTCCATTGATTTCTCACTCCTGGCATCTGCACGCAATTGTGTCAGGTCATATTCGCATGCCCTGAGATCTCGAAATGGCAATTGCGATAAAAAATCCCGCTCCATATGAAGCGGGATCATCGTATGACGCGGGTCTGTACTCAAGCCGCCAGCAGGGCCAGCAGCGCTGGTCCCTTGTTGTTGACGATCATTTCTGCCCCGAGCCATTCTGCGTGCAGGCCATCTCTTGTCATGTAACCCGCGGTCGTGAAACTAGTCCCGGCGGCGAGGGCAGGTTTGTTCGGGAATCCATTATGGGCGCGATTGACTTCATAGGTGCCGACAGTTCCCGCTGTGCCGCTCAACTGCCTTACGATCCACAGGCTGGGCGCGGCGCCGGCGGCGTTGATCGGCACGCCCACACCGAGTGACGGGCCGGATGTTACGGATGAAACTGTCAGCGTCGTGCCTGAGAGCCCCGCGGTGAAAAGTGTCGGCGTATGGGAGGCGTCGTTGGGATTGCGTGTAACCGGGTATTTCCCCTCGCGAGTCGGGTCGAGCCCGTCAGCGGCATCCCAGCAGTAGTTCTCGCCGGAAATCCCGGTGCGTACCAGGTTGTTGAATTCTGCGATCGGCTGGCTCGAAATCGTCTGGTTTGCCTTGCTGGCATAGCCATCCGTACTGCTGGTCCGTGGATAGAGCGTTTCGCCGATAACGACGATATCCGAACGAAGCCCCTTCACCCAGCTGGCAAAGGTTGTTCGGCGCCCGGCAAGGGCAGCGGCGGTGTCACCGGTATCGTTGATGCCGTATTCATTGATCACATGTGTCCAGTAGCCCGCTGTGATCAACTGCCCGAGATAGGTATGCGTGCCGGCATTCCAGCTTGCCAGAAGCGTGGCTGCGATGGCGTGGTTGGTGTAGCCGTGGTTTCTGCCCAGGATGACGCACTCGATACCGGCATCGCCGTTGCTGTCATTGATATAGGTGCCGCCGGCAGCACGACTGGTTCCGAAGATGATCGGCGCAGCCTCCCTATGCTCCGTGGCGATGACCATGGGAAGATAGAGACTGCCGTTTGCGGCGCCTACTGCACCGCCATCGGTGTGGTCAGCAACGGCGCTCGTGCTGATGTCCATGAAGTCGCCGGATGCAATGCCGTAATTGGACTCGTTGCCTCCGGCCATTTGGGTCCAGTTGACGCCCGAGGGAATGTTGACGAGTGGTCTCAACCAGAATTCGGCTCCACGAGGAACGGTCACGTTGAATGTCAGCGGAAGATTTCCGACGGGAAACGCGACAGCGGAACCTCCTGCTGCAATACACTCATTTGCGAGCGTGAAGACACCGGCTGGATATTCAAGCGAGACCTTCAGCGTCCCGGCACCGCTCGATGCTTCGGACGAGCCGCTCATTCTCCAGTTCGGATAGACGACGCGCGGATTGATCAGCTTTCTGCGTGCAGTATGAACGGTAATGGCTCTCAGCCAGGAAAGTGTCGCATTCCAGTTGAGTGGCGGAAAGCAGCGGGTGGCGGCTTGGCGCATGGCGGCTGGACGAATGGAAAGAAGTTCGCTCATGCTGCGGTCCTTACAAGTTCGATAACGGATTGATTCTTTTCGCGCACGACGGCACCGCTCTCGGTGACTGTTTCCCAGCGATAGCCCGAAGGCGCCGGGTAGGGCGGTACGATGGCGACCTTGTTCGCCAGGATTGTCGCCAGACTTGTGGTGGAAAGGCACAGGTCAAGCATGACTGTCACCTCGCACCGGTCTGTAAGCCTTGTGTCGTGGGGCAATTCTTTTCTTCATCCTGCCGTCCCTTCTGGTCACTGCGCTGTTGGCGCGGGCCTTGATTCTAGAAGGTGTCGGGATGCCGGGGATAAAGGGTATGGCAAAAGCGAAGTCTTCGGCGGTGTGAAAAAGCCGGGATGTTGATTCTGAAAAGGTTTTGAGGGGCGAACATGTGCGTGAAGCGCTTCGTCGCTTCCCCGTTTTGCACGAGGCGAAGCTTTGCTCCGCGAATCTTTCAGATCGGTACCTGTAGAAAGGCTATGGCGCCGAAGCCGTCAAAAAACGGTCACTCGATGTGTAATGTCGGGATTTTTAAGGGCAGGGCTGAATTCGCGCCTTTGCCGCAATCCGGTCGAATCAATTCAGGAAGCTGCGATTTCCACGGCGATCGATCGTCTCAAGCCGCTTGCCATCGGTATAGACTGTGACGCATTCGCTTTTGCGCTGCTGGAGCACGCAGATCTTCCCGTCGTCGATCCTGTAGCCGATCTTGCCGCCTTCCCGGTACTGGTAGCCATTCGGGGCGTCTTTGAGCTTGGACGTCTTTGTCAGCGTTTGCCGAATTTCCGTCGCCGTTGCGGGACGAAGCTTTGCTGTGTCCTTTGCCGCGGCTGGCGAAACACAGAATGTTGCGGCAAAGAATAGGGGGAGGCAGGCGATGCGCATCGGGTCGGCTCTCTCACAAGTTTGATGTGGCTGCGGAACGAACACTCTTCCGCAGCCTGCTGCTCACGCCTTGCATATCACAGGCTTGTAGGAGCGGCAGCGCCGATTTTGCAACGAATAGGGAGAACTGTGCGATCACGGCTCGAATATGTCCGAGACATCAAATTTTGCATCAGTCTATGGAGATGAAGAAGAATGGTGGGCGATGAGAGACTCGAACTCCCGACATCCTCGGTGTAAACGAGGCGCTCTACCAACTGAGCTAATCGCCCTTCGCGAGACCGGATCATGTCCGCCGCGTCGGTGGCCGTGATCTATGCGGATCGGAAAAAAATCGCAAGAGCCTTCGTGATGTTTTTTTGAATTTTTCGTCGGATATGCGCAAAAAAGAGCGACTGTGGATAAAACATTGAAGGCGTCATCCTTTTGTCTTGAAACCTGCTTGACACCCGATCCCGAACCTCTTAGACAGCCGCCAACCGAGCGATTGAGGTCGCCCGGCCAAGAGGTTTCCCTTCCCGAAGGTTGATTTCTTGAAGAAAGTGCGGGTGTAGCTCAGTCGGTTAGAGTGCCGGCCTGTCACGCCGGAGGTCGCGGGTTCGAGCCCCGTCACTCGCGCCATTCTTCTCTCACTGATCAATCGGTTGACCCCGGTTGATCCGCCGTAAAAGGCAAAATGCGCGGGTGTAGCTCAGTCGGTTAGAGTGCCGGCCTGTCACGCCGGAGGTCGCGGGTTCGAGCCCCGTCACTCGCGCCATTCTTTTCTCCTCCATATTTCTATCTACTTGTGCGGTGCCAGACACCGTATGACGGTCGGTTGTCGACTGTTGTCGCCCTGTTCCTTTCATCCTGCATTTCGCGGCCTTGCTGATCGCTCGGCTGCTGTTTCCTCTCTTTATCTTTGGGGGAGGGTGGTCTCCCGTTCGCAATTGCGTGATCGACCTTTTTCGTGTGGGCAATTTTGTGTCGATTTCGGTTATGCTGTCCGGGGCGGTACGATTTCCCGTAATGCGCGAGATGGCTTTCCGATGCAGAGTGTTTCGCCTGTGTTTTCGGAGCTGCCTGCAACCGTCGGGATTGTTTTTGTGGGGCTTATGCCGTGCGGACAATTGTCGCAGGGGTGATTTTTCGTGCGTAGACTTGGCAAAACGCAAATCTACTGCAAACGTTGATATTTTTGCTCCTGTTAATAACTTTTTGCGATGCTCCCGGCTCTATCGCTTTGTCGTTTTTCAATCGTTTCAGGCTTTCCAGCATCCTCCGCGACATTTTGTCGTCTTTCGCACCTCTATGCGTGTGGGGTGGCTTGTTAAAGCACTTGCGTGGGAAACGCTGCTGCGATAGTCACGGCTTGTTGCAATGCACGTTCGCTTGCCCGCGCATTGCCTAAAAATGCGTCGTTCGGCGCTTCTTGCAGGCAGGGGTTGGATATCATGAGTGAACTTCTCGCTTCTTACATCCCGATCGCGATCTTTATCGGAATCTCCATGGTTATCGGCCTGGCGCTTTTGATCGCGCCGTTTGCCGTCGCCTATAAGGCTCCTGATTCTGAAAAGCTGTCGGCATATGAATGCGGCTTCAACGCATTCGATGACGCGCGCATGAAGTTCGATATTCGATTCTACCTTGTGTCGATTCTTTTCATCATCTTCGATCTCGAAGTGGCGTTCCTTTTCCCCTGGGCGGTGTCCTTCGGTGAGATCGGTTGGTTCGGCTTCTGGTCGATGATGGTCTTCCTTGCTGTTCTGACGGTCGGCTTTATCTACGAATGGAAAAAAGGAGCTCTGGAATGGGAGTAGTCGATAGCGGCAGCACCCTCGTTGCGCCTCAGCCTAAAGGCATCATTGATCCCAATACCGGCAAGCCGATCGGCAGCGACGATGCATTTTTCGGCGAGATCAACAACGAGCTCGCCGACAAGGGTTTTCTGGTCACCTCGACGGACGAGCTGATCAACTGGGCTCGCACCGGTTCGCTGATGTGGATGACCTTTGGTCTCGCCTGTTGCGCCGTCGAAATGATGCAGCTTTCCATGCCGCGTTATGACGTCGAGCGTTTCGGATTTGCACCGCGCGCTAGCCCACGCCAGTCCGACGTGATGATCGTTGCCGGCACGCTGACCAACAAGATGGCGCCCGCGCTCCGCAAGGTCTACGACCAGATGCCGGAGCCGCGTTACGTCATCTCGATGGGCTCCTGCGCCAATGGCGGCGGTTATTATCACTATTCCTATTCGGTGGTGCGCGGATGTGACCGTGTGGTACCGGTCGATATCTACGTGCCAGGCTGTCCCCCCACGGCAGAGGCGCTGCTTTACGGCGTGCTTCTGCTGCAGAAAAAGATCCGCCGCACCGGCACGATCGAACGCTGAGGCTTCAAGGAGGATATCATGACTGAAGCCTTGAGCGAACTTTCCACCTATATCCGCGAAGCGCGCCCCGCGCTGGTCGAGGACGCATTGATCGCCTATGGCGAACTGACGCTCCTCGCGACCGGTGCGAATGTCGTCGAGCTCCTGACTTTCCTGCGCGACGATCCCCGCTGTGACTTCGTCAACTTCATCGATGCCTGTGGTGTCGACTATCCGGCTCGCGTCAAGCGTTTCGATGTCGTCTATCACCTGATGTCGCCGAAGCAGAATCAGCGCATCCGCGTGAAGCTTGAAACGGCTGAGGACGAGCCCGTTCCGTCTGTAACCTCGATTTATCCGGGTGCCGACTGGGCCGAGCGCGAAGCTTGGGACATGTACGGCATCCTGTTTACAGGCCATCCGGATCTTCGTCGCATCCTCACCGATTACGGCTTTGAAGGTCATCCGCTGCGCAAGGATTTCCCGACCACCGGTTTCGTCGAGGTTCGCTATGACGACAGCCTCAAGCGGGTCGTCTACGAACCGGTCGAACTCCGCCAGGAGTTCCGCAGCTTCGACTTCCTGAGCCCATGGGAGGGACCGGAATACGTCCTTCCTGGGGACGAGAAGGCTAATACCTGACGCCGAGATCTGAGACTGGCGCGTAAGCGCCGGTTTGACGCCAAGTTTTTCCCGCCCGGTACGCTTGAGTACTGGCATGGAGCCGCAGATGACCGAGCACAACGTTCGTAACTTCAATATCAATTTCGGGCCGCAGCACCCGGCAGCGCACGGCGTTCTGCGACTTGTGCTGGAACTCGACGGTGAAATTGTGGAGCGCGTCGATCCGCATATCGGCCTTCTGCATCGTGGCACTGAAAAGCTCATCGAAACGAAGACCTATCTTCAGGCCGTTCCTTATTTCGATCGCCTCGATTACGTCGCGCCGATGAACCAGGAGCACGCCTTTGCGCTGGCCGTCGAAAAGATGCTCGGTCTGGAAATCCCGATCCGCGGCCAGCTCATCCGCGTCCTTTATTCCGAAATCGGCCGTATCCTGTCGCATCTTCTGAACGTCACGACCCAGGCCATGGACGTCGGCGCGCTCACGCCGCCGCTCTGGGGCTTTGAGGAGCGCGAAAAGCTGATGGTGTTTTATGAGCGTGCTTGTGGCGCGCGCATGCACGCAGCCTATTTCCGTCCGGGCGGTGTCCATCAGGACCTTCCGCACGAACTGGTCGAGGATATCGGCGCATGGTGTGATCAGTTCCCGTCCAAGCTGGACGACATCGACGACCTCCTGACCGGCAACCGCATCTTCAAGCAGCGTAACGTTGATATCGGCGTCATCGATATCAACGATGCCTGGGCGCGCGGCTTCTCAGGCGTCATGGTGCGCGGTTCGGGCGCGGCCTGGGACCTGCGCCGTGCGCAGCCTTACGAATGTTATTCAGAGCTGGAATTCGATATCCCGATCGGCAAGAACGGCGACTGTTATGACCGCTATCTGATCCGCATGATCGAGATGCGCGAAAGCTGCAAGATCATGAAGCAGTGCGTCAATCGCCTGCTCGGCGATGCCAAGACCGGCCCGTTCTCGGCCACCGACGGCAAGGTCGTTCCGCCTAAGCGCGGTGAGATGAAGCGCTCGATGGAAGCGCTGATCCACCACTTCAAGCTTTATACCGAAGGCTACCACGTTCCGGCCGGCGAAGTGTACGCCGCTGTCGAAGCCCCGAAGGGCGAGTTTGGCGTGTTCCTCGTGGCCGATGGTACCAACAAGCCGTACCGCTGCAAGATCCGTGCTCCGGGCTATGCGCACCTTCAGGCGATGGATTTCGCCTGTCGCAGGCATCAGCTGGCGGACGTCTCGGCGGTGCTGGGCTCGTTCGATATCGTGTTCGGTGAGGTTGACCGCTGATGACTGAAGTCGTTGCGATCATCCCCGCCAATGCCTGCGAATCCGCTTTTGCAGCGGTCTCGCGGCGTGTCTCAATAAACTGAAGGCGTGAGAAAGAATGTCCGTTCGTCGACTAGCCGAAGAGCAGTTTCAGCCCGCCAGCTTTGCGTTTAACGCGGAAAATGCGGCCTGGGCCGAGGCAACGATCAGGAAATACCCGGAAGGCCGGCAGCAGTCGGCCGTCATTCCGCTTCTGATGCGAGCGCAGGAGCAGGAAGGCTGGGTCACCCGCGCTACGATCGAGCACGTCGCGGCACGTCTCGACATGCCCTATATCCGCGTCATGGAAGTGGCGACCTTCTACACCCAGTTCCAGCTGAAGCCGATCGGCACCCGAGCCCATATCCAGGTCTGCGGCACGACGCCCTGCATGCTGCGCGGTGCCGAAGAGCTGATCAAGGTCTGTCAGCACAAGATCCATCACGATCCGCTGCAGCCGAATGCCGATGGCACGCTGTCTTGGGAAGAGGTCGAGTGTCAGGGCGCTTGCGTCAACGCACCGATGGTCATCATCTTCAAGGATGCCTACGAGGATTTGACGCCCGAACGTCTTGAGGAAATCATCGACGCGTTCGAGGCAGGCAAGGGTGACGAAATCAAGCCTGGCCCGCAGATCGACCGCCATCTCTCCGCGCCTGAAGGCGGAGCGGTCACGCTGAACGACGAGATCAAGCCGGTCCGCACCAATCTCGAGCCGCAGCCGGAATCGCATGCCGATGCAGCGCCCGTGCCGCCGGCCGAAGCTGCCAAGCCCAAGGATACTGCGCCGGAAACCGATCCCAAGCTGAAGACGCCAGCGACCGCGCCGAAGGCTGCGGAAAACAACGTTAAGGCTGCTGAAGCCCAGGCGGAATCGGGTACTGCTAAAGCCGCACCGGTCAAGGCGGCTTCTGCGACGAAGTCCGAAAAGCCGTCGCTGGAAGACAAGAACCGCCCGAAGGGCATCGAGAAGCCGGCTGAGGTTGATGACCTGAAGCTGATTTCCGGCGTCGGTCCGAAGATCGAAGCAACTCTTCACGAACTCGGCATATTCACCTTCGCGCAAGTCGCATCGTGGAAGAAGGCAGAGCGGGAATGGGTCGACGGCTACCTGAATTTCAAGGGCCGCATCGAACGTGACGACTGGCTCAACCAGGCCAAGGCGCTCGCCAAGGGTGGCGAAGCCGAATACATTAAAGTCTTCGGCAAGAAGCCACGGTAAGGGGTGAGATATGCTTAACGATCAGGATCGCATCTTCACCAATATCTACGGCCTCAAGGACAAGTCCTTGAAGGGCGCGATGAGCCGTGGCCACTGGGATGGCACCAAGATCATCATCGAAAAGGGCAGGGACTGGATCATCAACGAGATGAAGGCATCCGGCCTTCGCGGTCGTGGTGGTGCTGGCTTCCCGACCGGCCTCAAGTGGTCCTTCATGCCGAAGGAATCTGACGGCCGTCCGCATTATCTCGTCGTCAATGCCGACGAATCCGAGCCCGGTACCTGCAAGGACCGCGAAATCCTCCGCAACGATCCGCATACGCTGATCGAAGGCTGCGTGATCGCCGGTTTCGCCATGGGCGCCCACACGGCATTCATTTATGTCCGCGGCGAATACATGCGCGAGCGTGAAGCCCTGCAGGCGGCGATCGACGAATGCTACGAGGCAGGTCTGCTCGGCAAAAACACGGTCCATGGCTGGGATTACGACATTGTCGTTCATCACGGCGCCGGCGCCTATATCTGCGGCGAGGAAACCGCGCTGCTCGAAAGCCTCGAAGGCAAGAAGGGCCAGCCGCGCATGAAGCCGCCGTTCCCGGCGAACATGGGTCTTTACGGCTGCCCGACCACGGTCAACAACGTCGAATCGATCTCGGTCGCTCCGACCATCCTGCGTCGCGGCGCGTCCTGGTTCTCTTCGATCGGCCGTGCCAACAATGTCGGCACTAAGCTGTTCATGGTTTCGGGTCACGTCAACAAGCCCTGCACCTTCGAAGAGGCGATGGGTCTGTCCTTCCGCGAGATCATCGAGCATCATTGCGGTGGCATCCGCGGCGGCTGGGACAATCTGCTGGCCGTCATTCCCGGCGGCGCATCCTGCCCGATCGTGCGTGGCGAAGACATGGCCGACGCGATCATGGACTTTGACGGCATGCGCGAGGTGAAGTCTTCCTTTGGCACCGGCGGCATGATCGTCATGGACAAGTCGACGGACGTCATCAAGGCAATCTGGCGTATCGCGGCCTTCTTCAAGCATGAGAGTTGCGGCCAGTGCACGCCGTGCCGCGAAGGCACCGGCTGGATGATGCGCCTGATGGAACGCATGGTGCGCGGTAACGCCCAGAAGCGTGAAATCGACATGCTGTTCCAGGTTTCAAAACAGGTCGAAGGCCACACGATCTGCGCGCTCGGCGACGCAGCCGCTTGGCCGATCCAGGGACTGATCCGCAATTTCCGCTCCGAGATCGAAGCTCGGATCGACCAATACACATACAATGCGACGTCTGAAGGCGCCGTCATGGAGGCGGCCGAATAAAGCCTGCGAGACGCAGGGTTTCGGTTGTTGAAATGAACTATTTCCGGGCCTTGGATGCCCGGGTTGAACACAGGACGTAAGTGATACGATGGCAAAGCTGAAGGTTGACGGCAACGAAATCGAAGTTCCTGACCATTTCACGCTGCTCCAGGCATGCGAGGAAGCGGGTGCCGAGATTCCGCGCTTTTGTTTCCACGAGCGCCTGTCTGTGGCGGGCAACTGCCGCATGTGTCTGATCGAGGTGAAGGGTGGTCCGCCGAAGCCGACGGCCTCCTGCGCCATGGGTGTGCGCGATATCCGTGGCGGCCCGAATGGCGAACTGCCGGAAATCTTCACCAATACGCCTATGGTCAAGAAGGCCCGCGAAGGCGTGATGGAATTCCTGCTGATCAACCATCCGCTGGATTGCCCGATCTGCGACCAGGGTGGCGAATGCGACCTGCAGGACCAGGCCATGGCCTTCGGTATCGATAGCTCGCGTTACGGTGAAAACAAGCGCGCCGTCGAAGACAAGTATATCGGCCCGCTGGTCAAGACCGTGATGAACCGCTGCATTCACTGCACGCGTTGCGTCCGTTTCACCACCGAAGTCGGCGGCATTTCCGAGCTCGGCCTGATCGGACGCGGCGAGGATGCCGAGATCACCACCTATCTCGAACAGGCGATGACCTCCGAGCTGCAGGGCAACGTCGTTGACCTCTGCCCGGTCGGCGCTTTGACCTCCAAGCCTTTTGCCTTCACCGCCCGTCCCTGGGAACTCGGCAAGACAGAATCGATCGACGTCATGGACGCCGTGGGCTCCGCCATCCGCGTCGATACCCGTGGCCGCGAAGTCATGCGCATCATGCCGCGCGTCAACGAGCAGGTGAACGAGGAGTGGATTTCCGACAAGACCCGCTTCATCTGGGATGGCCTGAAGACCCAGCGTCTCGACCGTCCTTACGTCCGTAAGGATGGCCGTCTGCAGCCCGCAAGCTGGGGTGAAGCCTTCGCGGCCGTCAAGGCTGCCGTTTCCGCAACCTCGGGCGACAAGATCGGCGCGATTGCGGGCGATCTCGCATCCGTCGAGGAAATGTATGCGCTGAAGCAGCTTCTGACCTCGCTCGGATCGGAAAATCTCGACTGTCGTCAGGACGGGACGGCGCTTGATCCGTCGCTTGGTCGCTCGAGCTACCTCTTCAACCCGACCATCGAGGGCATTGAACAGGCCGGCGCGCTGCTCATCATCGGCGCCAACCCGCGCTTGGAAGCTGCAGTTCTCAACGCTCGCATCCGCAAGCGCTTCCGCCGCGGCAATTTCCCGATCGGCGTGATCGGTGAAGTAAACGAACTGCGTTACGTCTATGACTATCTCGGCGCAGGCCCGGAAACGCTTGCCGATCTCGCATCGGGTGCCAACGGCTTTGCCGAAAAGCTCCGTTCCGCCAAGAACCCGATGATCATCGTAGGGCAGGGGGCTCTGTCCCGTCCGGATGGTCTCGCCGTTCTTCAGGCCGCAGCACAGCTCGCAGGCTCCGTTGGTGCACTGACCGAAGAGTGGAACGGTTTTGCCGTCCTCCACACGGCAGCCTCGCGCGTCGGCGGCCTCGATCTCGGTTTCGTTCCGAGTGCGAAGGGCGCAGATGCTGCGACCATGCTGCGCTCGATGGATGTCCTCTTCCTGCTCGGCGCCGACGAGATGAACTTCTCGGCCAAATACGCCAAGACGACCATCTACATCGGCAGCCACGGCGATGCCGGCGCAATGAATGCCGACATCATCCTGCCGGGTGCCGCCTATACCGAAAAGTCCGGCACCTGGGTTAATACCGAAGGCCGTGTCCAGATGGGCAACCGCGCCGGTTTCGCACCGGGCGAAGCTCGCGAGGAATGGGCGATCCTGCGTGCGCTCTCGGACGTCCTCGGCAAGAAGCTGCCCTTCGACAGCCTCCATGCTCTGCGCGCCAGGCTCTATCAGGACCACCCGCATTTTGCGCAGATCGACGAGATCGCTGCGGGCTCGGTCAACGATGTGGCCGCGCTCGGACAGAAGGCAGGCGAAATGACCAAGGGCGGCTTCTCTTCGCCGATCAAGGATTTTTACCTGACCAACCCGATTGCCCGTTCCTCTGCCGTCATGGCCGAGTGCTCGGCATTGGCCCGCAACAACTTCCAGGCTGCGGCGGAGTGATATGACTATGGATTCGTTCTTCTGGACCTACCTTTGGCCGGCCATCATCATGCTGGGGCAGTCGCTTCTGCTTCTGGTGTGCCTTCTGGTTTTCATCGCCTATATCCTGCTGGCTGACCGCAAGATCTGGGCTGCCGTACAGCTGCGCCGCGGCCCGAACATCGTTGGTCCCTTCGGTCTGTTCCAGTCGTTTGCCGACCTTCTGAAGTTCGTCTTCAAGGAGCCGATCATTCCGGCCGGCGCCAACAAGGCAGTCTTCCTTTTGGCACCGCTCGTCTCCGTGACGCTGGCGCTTGCCACCTGGGCCGTCATTCCGCTGAATGAAGGCTGGGCGATCGCCGATATCAATGTCGGCATTCTCTATATCTTCGCGATCTCCTCGCTGGAGGTCTACGGGATCATCATGGCGGGTTGGGCATCAAACTCCAAATACCCGTTCCTCGGCGCGCTCCGTTCCGCAGCCCAGATGGTGTCTTATGAAGTCTCGATCGGTTTCGTCATCGTCGCGGTCCTTCTCTGCGTCGGCTCGCTCAACCTGACGGATATCGTCATGTCGCAGCAGGACGGTCTTGGCACCAAGCTCGGTCTGCCGAATTCCTTCCTCGACTGGCACTGGCTGTCGCTCTTCCCGATGTTCGTGATCTTCTTCATCTCGGGCCTTGCCGAAACCAATCGTCCGCCCTTCGATCTTCCGGAAGCTGAATCCGAACTGGTCGCCGGCTACATGGTCGAATACGGCTCGGCTCCGTACATGATGCTGATGCTCTCGGAATATGCAGCCATCCTGATGGTCTGCTCGCTGACGACCATCCTCTTCCTTGGCGGCTGGCTGCCCCCGGTCGATATCGCGATCCTGAACTGGGTCCCGGGTGTCATCTGGTTCGTGCTCAAGGGCACTATGGTCTTCTTCATGATCGCCATGGTGAAGGCATTCGTACCGCGCTACCGTTATGACCAGCTCATGCGTCTCGGCTGGAAGGTCTTCCTTCCGCTGTCGCTCATCATGCTGATCATCGTTGCATTCGTGCTGAAACTGACGGGATGGGCTTGATCATGTCCGGTTCGTCCCTCGGCATCATTGGAGAATAAGATGGCTATTGCACAGGCTATCAACTCGCTGTTCCTGAAGGAGTTCGTCGGCGCCTTCTTCCTGTCGATGAAGTATTTCTTCAAGCAGAAGGCCACGATCAACTACCCGTTCGAAAAGGGACCGGTTAGCCCGCGTTTTCGTGGCGAGCATGCGTTGCGTCGTTATCCGAACGGCGAGGAGCGCTGCATCGCCTGCAAGCTGTGCGAGGCGATCTGTCCCGCTCAGGCGATCACCATCGAAGCCGGTCCGCGCCGCAATGACGGCACCCGCCGCACGGTGCGTTACGATATCGACATGGTGAAGTGCATCTATTGCGGCTTTTGCCAGGAAGCATGCCCGGTCGACGCGATCGTCGAAGGCCCGAATTTCGAGTTCTCGACGGAAACCCGCGAAGAGCTTTATTTCGACAAGGCACGGCTTCTGGAAAACGGCGATCGCTGGGAACGGGAGATCGCCCGCAATATCGCAATGGATGCGCCTTACCGGTAAGGCGCATTCGCCGAAGGCTTGAGAGGCTTTCGGCTCATTCAAATTCATGCCGGCGCCGAAATGGCACCGGTCAGGCGGGTAGGGCGCAAAGCCCGATCTCGACGAGGGACGAGAAGGCACCACGATGGGTCTGCAGGCACTATTTTTCTATCTGTTCGCGTTCATCGCCGTCGCGTCGGCGTTCATGGTCATTTCGTCCAGGAACCCTGTCCACTCGGTTCTCTTTCTCATCGTGGTCTTCTTCAATGCGGCCGGTCTCTTCCTTTTGACCGGCGCTGAATTCCTCGCGATGATCCTGCTGGTCGTCTATATCGGCGCGGTGGCGGTTCTCTTCCTCTTCGTCGTGATGATGCTCGACATCGATTTCGCCGAACTGAAATCCGGCGTCTTGCAATATGCGCCGATCGGCATGCTGGTCGGTCTGGTGGTTGCGGCCGAGCTGATCCTCGTTATCGGCTCGAGCGTTCTGTCGCCGGAAGCGGCATCTTCGATCACCATGCCGATCCCGAACCCGGCGGAGCGGACCAATACCGCCGCCCTCGGCGACGTGCTCTACACCCACTACGTCTATTTCTTCCAGATCGCCGGCATGGTTCTGCTGGTGGCGATGATCGGCGCAATCGTGCTGACCTTGCGCCATCGCCAGAACATCAAGCGACAGGATGTTTCGCGCCAGGTCGCTCGCACGCCGGAAACGGCCGTCGAAGTGATCAAGGTCAAGCCGGGCCAAGGGCTCTGAGGAAGCGGGAAAAAGGAACAGTAAAATGGAAATCGGTCTTTCCCACTACCTCACGGTCAGCGCCATCCTCTTCACACTCGGCGTTTTCGGCATTTTCCTGAACCGCAAGAACGTCATCATCATCCTGATGTCGATCGAGCTGATCCTGCTCGCGGTCAATCTCAACATGGTCGCCTTCTCGTCGTTCTTGAACGACATCGTCGGCCAGGTCTTTGCTTTGTTCATTCTGACCGTCGCGGCTGCGGAAGCCGCCATCGGTCTTGCAATTCTTGTCGTCTTCTACCGCAACCGCGGCTCGATCGCCGTCGACGACGTCAATGTGATGAAGGGCTGATCGGGTCATGATCTACAAGCTTATCGTCTTCCTTCCTCTGGTCGGCTTCCTGATCGCGGGCCTTTTCGGTCGCCAGATCGGCGCAAAGGCCTCCGAATTCGTCACCTGCGGCCTGATGGCGATCGTCGTCGTCCTGTCCTGGATCGTCTTTTTCCAGGTTGCGCTCGGTTCCCAGGAAACCATGAGCGTCGAGGTTCTGCGCTGGATCCAGTCCGGCAATATCGACGTCTTCTGGGCACTGCGCATCGACACGCTGACGGCGGTCATGTTCGTCGTGGTCAACACGGTGTCCTTCCTCGTGCATGTCTATTCCGTCGGTTACATGCACACCGATCCGCACCGTCCGCGCTTCTTCGCCTATCTGTCGCTCTTCACCTTCACGATGTTGATGCTCATCACGTCGGATAATCTGCTGCAGATGTTCTTCGGTTGGGAAGGCGTCGGTCTCGCATCCTATCTCCTGATCGGCTTCTGGTATGATCGCCCCTCGGCCAATGCCGCCGCGATGAAGGCTTTCATCGTCAACCGCGTCGGTGACTTTGGTTTCATGCTCGGCATCGCCGCCGTCTTCGTCATGTTCGGCTCGATCAACTTTGAAACGATCTTCGCCAATGCGGGTACCTATTTGCCCGCAGAAGGCTCTCCTGATGCCGCACGCGCCGTTTTTGACGTCTTCGGCCTGACGCTGACCCGCGAGGGTGCCATGACTGCCGCCTGCCTGCTGCTCTTCATGGGAGCAATGGGCAAGTCGGCGCAGTTCCTGCTGCACACCTGGTTGCCGGACGCGATGGAAGGCCCGACTCCGGTCTCGGCTCTCATCCATGCCGCAACCATGGTTACCGCCGGCGTCTTCCTTGTCGCGCGCATGTCGCCGCTGTTCGAACAGTCGCCGGATGCGCTCACTGTCGTCACCATCATCGGTGCGATCACCGCCTTCTTCGCGGCGACCGTCGGCCTCGTCCAGAACGACATCAAGCGCGTCATCGCCTACTCGACCTGCTCGCAGCTCGGCTATATGTTCGTCGCGCTCGGCGTCGGTGCCTATGGCGCGGCGATCTTCCATCTCTTCACCCACGCCTTCTTCAAGGCGCTGCTGTTCCTTTGCGCCGGCTCGGTCATCCATGCCGTCGATGGCGAGCAGGACATGCGCAAGATGGGTGGTCTGAGAAAGCATATCCCGGTCACCTTCTGGATGATGACGATCGGCACGCTGGCGCTGACCGGCGTCGGCATTCCCTTCACTCCGATCGGTTTTGCCGGTTTCTTCTCCAAGGACGTCATCATCGAGGCATCCTACGCTTCGCACTCGGCGGTCTCCGGCTTTGCCTTCACGCTTCTCGTTGTCGCGGCGCTGTTCACCAGCTTCTATTCCTGGCGCCTGGCCTTCCTCACCTTCTTCGGCAAGGAACGCGCGAGCCACGAGGTCATGCATCACGTGCATGAAAGCCCGAATGTCATGCTCATCCCGCTTTACGTTCTCGCTGTCGGCGCGGTGCTTGCAGGGGTGATCTTCAAGGGCATGTTCTATGGCGACGCTTATGAAACTTTCTGGAAGAGCGCGCTCTTTACCTCGGAACACAACGAACTGCTGCACGAGTTCCACCACGTGCCGTTCCTCGTCGTGCTGTCGCCCTTCATCGCCATGCTGATCGGCTTCTTCACTGCCTGGTATTTCTATATCAAGTCGCCGGAAACGCCGAAGAAGCTCGCGGCGGCACAGCCGGGCCTCTACCAGTTCCTGCTCAACAAGTGGTATTTCGACGAACTCTACAACTTCCTGTTCGTCCGTTCCGCCAAGGCTCTCGGCCGCTTCTTCTGGCAGAAGGTCGATGTCGGTACGATCGACCACTTCGGACCCAATGGCGTTGCCGCCCGGGTTGTTGACACTGCCAACCGCGTCGTGCGCCTGCAGACCGGCTACCTCTATCACTATGCCTTCACGATGCTGCTTGGCGTCGCTGCCCTGATTACCTGGATGATGCTCGGGAGTTCTGTCTGATGACCGATTGGCCTATTCTTTCCACGGTCACCTTCCTCCCGATGGTGGGCGTGCTGTTGCTGGTCTTTACCCGCGACGACACCGACGACGGTCGCCAGAACGTCATGATCATCTCGCTGATCACGACAATCATCACCTTCCTCCTGTCGCTGGTCGTCTGGTACGGTTTCGATGGCACCAGCGCCGACTACCAGATGGTCGAGCAGTATTACTGGCTCGGCAAGGGCATCAGCTATCATATCGGCGTCGACGGCCTGTCCGTCATGTTCGTCGTGCTGGCGACGTTCCTCATGCCGTTCGGCGTGTTGACCAGCTGGAAGGCGATCACGCTGCATGCGCGTGAATACATGATCGCCTTCCTCATCCTGGAAGTGCTGATCGTCGGCGTCTTCGTGTCGATGGACCTCGTCCTCTTCTACGTCTTCTTCGAGGCGAGCTTGATCCCGATGTTCCTGATCATCGGTGTCTGGGGCGGACCGCGTCGTATCTACGCGTCGATGAAGTTCTTCCTCTACACGCTGGCCGGCTCGGTCTTCATGCTGGTCGGCATCCTGGTCATGTATGCGGAAGTTGGTACCACTTCCATTCCGGTCCTGCTTGCCTACAAGTTCTCGCCGGAGATGCAGTACTGGCTGTTCCTGGCCTTCTTCCTGTCCTTTGCGGTCAAGGTGCCGATGTGGCCGTTCCACACCTGGTTGCCGGATGCGCACGTCGAAGCGCCGACTGCAGGCTCGGTCGACCTTGCAGCTCTGCTCCTGAAGTTCGGCGGCTACGGCTTCCTGCGCTTCTCGCTGCCGATGTTCCCGTTGGCGTCAGACTATTTCACGCCGATGATCCTGACGCTGTCGGTCATCGCTATCATTTACGCATCGCTCGTGGCTTTGATGCAGACCGACATCAAGAAGATGATCGCCTATTCCTCCGTCGCTCACATGGGCTACGTGACGATGGCAATCTTCGCGGTCAACCAGCAAGGCCTGCACGGCGCGATCTTCCAGATGCTGTCGCACGGCGTCATCTCCGGCGCGCTCTTCCTCTGCGTCGGTATCGTCTACGAGCGCACCCACACGCGTAACATCGGCGACTACGGCGGCCTCGTGCATCGCATGCCCAAATACGCGCTGGCCTTCCTGATCTTCACCATGGCCAATGTCGGCCTGCCGGGCACGTCCGCCTTCGTCGGCGAATTCCTGGCGACTGTCGGCGTCTTCCGTGTCAGTGTCTGGACGGCGTTCTTTGCGACCACGGGTGTCGTTCTTTCCGCCTCCTACATGCTGTGGCTCTACCGCCGCATGATCTTCGGTCAGGCGAAGTCGCCACTGATGCAGGGCCTTGTGGACATTTCCTTCCGCGAACACTGCATCGTCTGGCCGCTGATCGTTGTGACCATCTTCTTCGGCATCTATCCTGCGCCGGTCTTCGACGCCTCCGCAGCGACTGTCGACAGGATAGTAACCAATTACCATGCGGCCATCCAGGCCGTGGCGACCGCCGCTCAGGCTGCGAATTGATGACGGGACAGATAAGACTATGACTCCTGAACTCTTCTCTCAAAGTCTGCAGTTTGCTCTGCCCGAAATCATTCTGGCGGTCGGCGCGCTCGTGCTCCTCATGATGGGTGTCTTTATCGGCGAAAAGTCGAACCAGCTCATTTCCGGGCTGTCCATCGCACTTCTCGCCGTCGTCGGACTGCTGATCACGGTCTCTTCCGGCAATGGCGAAGCCTTCGGCGGTGCCTTCATCGTCGACCCGTTCGCCCGCTTCATGAAGGTCGCGGCAATCGCCGGCTCGATTTTCGCGCTTGCCATGTCTGCTGTTCAGGGCAAGGCCATGCAGCTCGACAAGATCGAGTATCCGGTCCTGCTGGTTCTCTCGACACTCGGCATGCTGCTGCTGATCTCGGCCAATGACCTGATCGCTTTCTATCTCGGCCTCGAGCTGATGTCGCTGGCGCTCTATGTCGTGGCCGCCTTCAACCGCGACAGCCTGCGTTCGACGGAAGCCGGCCTGAAATATTTCGTCCTCGGTGCTTTGTCCTCCGGCATGCTGCTCTACGGCATGTCGCTGGTCTACGGCTTCACCGGCAATACCGGCTTCCAGGAAATCGCCACAGTGCTCTCCTCGGAAACCCGCGGCTTGGGCCTCGTCTTCGGCATGGTCTTCATGCTCGCCGGCGCCTGCTTCAAGATCTCCGCCGTTCCCTTCCACATGTGGACGCCGGACGTTTATGAAGGTGCACCGACTCCGGTCACGGCCTTCTTCGCTGCCGGCCCTAAGATTGCCGCCATGGCGATCCTGATCCGCCTGACCTCGGAAACCTTCCTGCCGCTCATCAGCGACTGGCGCCAGATCATCGTCTTCGTGGCAATTGCCTCCATGGCGCTCGGCTCCTTTGCCGCAGTCGGCCAGAAGAACATCAAGCGCCTGATGGCCTATTCCTCCATCGGCCACATGGGCTTTGCGCTTGTCGGCCTGTCGGCAGGTAGCGAAAGCGGCGTTTCCGGCGTCGCCCTCTACATGCTCATCTACATGATGATGTCCTTCGGCACCTTCGCCTGCATCATGTCGATGCGCCGCCCGGATGGCACCTATGTCGAGGAGATCGACGAGCTTGCAGGCCTGTTTGCAAGAAAGCCGTTCATGGCAGTCGTGCTGACGGCGCAGATGTTCTCCATGGCAGGCATTCCGCCGCTGGCAGGTTTCTTCGCCAAGTATTACGTCTTCCTGGCGGCCGTCGAAGCAGGCCTCTTCACGCTTGCCGTCGTAGGCTTCCTCACCTCGGTCGTGGCTGCCTATTACTACCTGCGCATCGTCAAGCTGATGTGGTTCGATGAACCGAAGGGCGAGTTCGAACGCACTCCTGGTGAACTGCGCTTCATCTTCGGCATTTCTGGCCTGCTGATCACGACCTACATCCTTTATGGTGGACCGATCGCCTCTGCAGCGGATGCTGCCGCACGGTCGTTCTTCTGAGGATGGCGGCGCAAAAGGGCCGCTTCTCGCTCGAAGCTTTCCGTCATGTCGCGCTTGACGACATAGGCTCCACAAATAACGAATGTCTCGCCCGCGCTCGCGCGGGCGATCCCGGTTTGTTGTGGGTGACTGCCGCCCGCCAGACCGAAGGTCGCGGCCGGCGCGGCCGTGCCTGGACCTCTGAACCGGGCAATCTTTACGCTTCCCTGCTGCTGATTGATCCAGCGCCCATGGACCGTGTCGCCTCTCTTCCGCTTGCGATCGCGGTTGCCGTCCACGATGCGGTTGGCGCGGTATTGCCGCCGGGGGACGCTGCCCTTCAGGTCAAATGGCCGAACGATATCCTGATCGACCGCCGCAAGACCTGCGGCATCCTCCTGGAAGGCGAGCCGCTCCCTGACGGCCGAAGGGCGCTGGTCATCGGCATCGGCATCAATATCCGCCATATGCCCGACAGCGCGCCTTATGGCGTCACTCGTCTTGTCGATCATGGTGCGGCCGTGTCGCCGGACGAGCTTTTCGCCCACCTCTTCAAGTCCATGGCAATTGCGCTCGAAATATGGGATGAGGGTAGGGGCACGGCCGAGATCGTGCACCGCTGGCGGGAGGTCGCCTGCGGTGTCGGCGAACGCATCACCGTCAATCTTCCCGACAGGTCGCTGGAGGGCAGATTTGCCGGGATCGACGACGGCGGCCTGCTGTTACTCGACATGGGGGGTGGACAAGTCCTGCCGATCGCGGCAGGTGATGTATTCTTTATGAAAACGGAATAAGAAGAAGAATGGCTAATCAAGACGAACTGGTGTTTTTGCCGCTGGGCGGTGTGGGCGAGATCGGCATGAACCTCGCTCTTTATGGCTATGGACCGCCACAGAAGCGTCAGTGGATCATGGTCGATGCGGGCGTGACCTTCCCGGGTCCTGATCTTCCTGGCGTTGATCTCGTTCTTCCCGATATCCGTTTCCTCGCGTCCCAGCGCAACAATCTCAAGGGCATGATCATCACCCATGCCCACGAAGATCATTACGGTGCGCTGAACGATCTGTGGCCGGGCCTCAACGTACCGGTCTATGCCTCGCCGTTTACCGCCGGCATGCTGGAAGCCAAGCGCAAGTATGAAGGCGACCGCGCCGAAATTCCGATCACCATCTTCAAGGCCGGCGACCGCATTAATGTCGGCCCGTTCGAGATCGAGGCCGTCGGCGTCAACCATTCCATCCCCGAGCCGATGTCGCTGGTCATCCGCACGCCGCTCGGCAATGTCGTCCATACCGGCGACTGGAAGATCGACGCCAAGCCGACGCTCGGCCCGCTCACCGACGAGGCGCGTTTCCGCGCCATTGGCGACGAGGGCGTTCTGGCCCTGATGTGCGACAGCACCAACGCACTACGCGAAGGCGTGTCGCCGTCAGAAGAAGAAGTCTCCGCCGGCCTGCAGAAGGTGATCGAGGAAGCCGAGGGCAGGGTAGCTGTCACCACCTTCTCGTCCAATGTCGGCCGTATCCGCTCGATCGCGGAAGCAGCAAACGCAGCTGGTCGCGAAGTCCTGTTGCTCGGTTCGTCGCTCAAGCGCGTCGTCAACGTTGCTCAGGATATCGGCATCATGGAAGGCCTGAAACCTTTTCTTGCCGAAGACGAATACGGTTACATCCCGCGCGACAAGGTCGTCGTCATCCTGACAGGAAGCCAGGGCGAGTCCCGTGCGGCCCTTGCCAAGATTTCCCGTGACGAGATGCGCCATGTGGCGCTCACCAAGGGCGATACGGTCGTCTTTTCCTCACGCACCATCCCGGGCAATGAAAAGCCGATTATCGAGATCAAGAACGCGCTGATTGAGCAAGGCATCAAGATCGTCACCGATTCCGATGCCCTGGTCCACGTCTCCGGCCACCCGCGCCGCAACGAACTTCTGAAGATGTACGAGTGGACGAAACCGCAGATCCTCGTGCCCGTTCACGGTGAGGCAGCGCATCTCACGGCCCAGGCCGAACTCGGCGCATCCGCCGGGATCGGCCAGATCCCACGCGTGCGTAACGGCAATATCCTGCGCCTCGCGCCCGGTCCCGCCGAAATCATCGACGACGCTCCCTTCGGCCGCATCTACAAAGATGGCAAGCTGATCGGCGATCTGGACGAGATGGGCATCAGCGATCGCCGCAAGCTCTCCTTTGTCGGCCATGTCTCGGTCAACATCCTGCTCGACCAGCGTTATGAATTCCTCGCCGACCCCGATCTCGTCTCCTTCGGCCTGCCGGAATTCGACGACGAGGGCGAGGACATGGACGATGGTCTCTACGACGCCGTTCTCGGCGCCGTCGAAAGCATCCCGCGCGCCCGCCGCAAGGATCTCGACACGGTCCGCGAATCCGTCCGCCGCGCCGTCCGCTCGGCCGCCAATATCGCCTGGGGCAAGAAGCCTGTAGTCACGGTGTTCGTAACAAGGGTTCAGTAAGGAGCTTGCCTCTTATGGGGAGTGTAGCGAGTTGCACTCCGCATCCACCTCGGAGAGGTATGTTTCGTCGGTAGCGTTGGCACCTTCCCGGCCCGCTTAAATCGAGCCTGCTGCGCAAAAATGTGCAGCAGTTTTGCGCAGCAGGCATGCTATAAAACAAAGACCTAAAACACCACGAGCAAAACCGCAGGATCGCGATATGTTTTAGCGCTTCAATCGGTCATGGGCGTCGGCCACAGTGGAGCTTCGACAGACGTTCTTTACCCCGTCAGCCTCCAAGGAGGAGATGACCATGATGAGAAAAACGTTAATTTCCTTGGTCGTTGCAACGCTCACTGCGTGCAGCACTACCGTCGATCCCGAATTGGTCGCGCGCGACTACGGATCCGACATCGCGCCGATCGCGGGTAGCATCACATACGGCGGTCAACCTAAAAGCCGTCTTACAAAAGCGCCCGTCGGCAGCAGCTTCGATCATGAGTTTAACAATAGTTTCGGTAACCGGGTTGTTGAACGCTACCGAATACAGCCAGATCGAAGCCTGAAAATTGTTAGCCGCCAGATATTCAACCTGCCATCGGGCGATTAAGAAGTTTGCGGGCAAGGCGACCAAAGTGCAGTTCCCGCCACTCACCCCCGCACCGGCGGGACGTCAAGCGGGGCGGGGTGCTTCAGGTCGTCTACGAGGAGAAGCTGCCGGCAGGGGGATGGGGCGCGGTTGCCTGTCGAAAGCAGGCGGCTGAAAAAGGGAGGAATACATGCTAGGTCGCGTCAACCACATCGCCATCGCCGTCCCGATCCTGGACGAAGCCGCCGCGATCTATTGCGATACGCTCGGTGCGAAGGTCTCCGAACCGCAAACCCTTGCCGAACACGGCGTCACCGTCATTTTCGTCGAGCTTCCAAATACCAAGATCGAGCTGCTCGAACCGCTCGATGAGGCGTCACCGATCGCCGCCTTCCTTGAACGTAATCCCTCCGGCGGCATCCACCACATCTGCTACGAAACGCCCGATATCGTCTCTGCCGCCGAAAAGTTGAAGGCCTCTGGCGCACGTATTCTCGGCGATGGAAAACCGAAAATCGGCGCGCACGGAAAGCCGGTTCTCTTCCTCCACCCAAAGGATTTCAACGGCACGCTGATCGAGCTGGAGGAAGTTTGATGCGATGTGCAATGACGAACAAAATCAATGACTCTGCCAAAGGATCGGAATCATTTTATCAACGGCTTCAACCGCTTGTTCCGTTGGTTAAACACCAGGATGGAGTTTCCGCATGCCAATCCTGACAGTCGTCGCGATCTATTTCATTCTCTGGTGGACTGTCCTCTTCATGGTCCTGCCACTCGGTTACCGCAGCCAGCGTGACGAGGGCGAGGTGACGCTCGGAACTGTCGAGAGTGCGCCTGCAAGATTCCGTGGCGGGCGCGTCATTTTCCTCACCACCGTCATCTCGGCAGTGCTCTATCTCGCCTATCATCTTGCATCGGTCTATTTCGGCTTCGGTATCGGTAGTATCCCGAACATCATACCGAGCTTCAGGTAATCCCGCGTTACGCGGCAGGGAGCGACGCCGATGCGGGTGTTACTTCCGCAATGGCAGCTTGTGGCGCCGCTTCGTGCCATACATATCGATTATTGGTCTTCTTGAATTCGCCCGTGATAGATGGCCAGATCGTCACATGTCGAACGGAAAATGGGGTCGATTGGCTGCGTCGTCGCCATGAAATTGGCCAAAAGCCGGATGCTATACCTCCAAGAGGCATCTACGATCACGTCTATATCATCAGGAAATAAGGCCTAGAACGCTGTCGGCCGTATCGTTGCCTTTCGAAAGGCAAAAAAAAACAAGGCGTTGAAGCCTTGTTTTTTAGTTTCGCGTGATCCTAACCGTTTCCGGGGCAGCGTCTAGCGCGCCTAAGATCTGATCCTCCCAAGACTTTACCGCGATTGGCATGAATTTGAACTTCATGCCTGTTTTATGGGCTGAAACTAGCTCATAGGTTGGGCTTTGTCATCCTCTTTTTTTGTATTTTTGTGACAGGTGTGGAAAAAATTGCCCTTGGCGCATTTGTCGCACCCCTGCCTTCACGAAAATCACATTTTCCGCAAGTCCGGGCCGATTTTCGCTTCGGTAATCCACCGGCTTTTCGATAGCAGCCGGGTTTCCTTGACGTCTGGGAACCGGTAATAAGCCACGCAAATGGTCTTCAAATCGGCCGATTCCTGCGAGATGCGGGAGGCCAGTCAAAAGTCGGAAATCACCATGCGTCTGTCCCGCTATTTTATGCCCATCCTGAAGGAAAATCCCAAGGAAGCGGAAATCGTTTCGCACCGCCTGATGCTGCGCGCTGGCATGGTCCGCCAGCAGAGCCAGGGCATCTATTCCTGGTTGCCGCTGGGCAAGAAGGTGCTGGACAAGGTCAATAACATCATCCGCGAAGAACAGAACCGCGCCGGCGCAGTCGAGCTGCTGATGCCGACATTGCAGTCTGCTGAACTCTGGCAGGAAAGCGGTCGTTACGAGGCCTATGGCAAGGAAATGCTGCGCATCAAGGACCGCCAGGAGCGTCCGATGCTCTATGGCCCGACCAACGAGGAAATGGTGACGGACATCTTCCGGTCCTACGTCAAGTCCTACAAGAACCTGCCGCTGAACCTCTACCATATCCAGCTGAAGTTCCGCGACGAGATCCGTCCGCGCTTCGGCACCATGCGTTCGCGCGAATTCTTGATGAAGGATGCCTATTCCTTCGACCTGACCCGCGAAGACGCCATCCATTCGTATAACAAGATGTTCGTCGCCTACCTGCGCACCTTTGCGCGGCTTGGCATGCGCGCCATCCCGATGCGTGCCGATACCGGCCCGATCGGCGGCAATCACAGCCACGAATTCATCATCCTCGCAGACACCGGTGAATCGGAAGTCTTCAGCCACAAGGCTTTCACCGATTTCGAAATCCCGGCCGAAAACACCGATTTCGATGATGTCGCAGGCCTGCAGTCGATCTTCGACAAGTGGACCTCGGTTTATGCCGCAACGTCTGAAATGCACGACGAAGCGGCCTTCAACGCCATTCCTGAGGGTGACCGCCTGTCCGCACGCGGCATCGAGGTTGGCCACATCTTTTATTTCGGCACCAAATATTCCGAGCCGATGGGCGCAAAGGTGCAGGGACCGGATGGCAAGGAACATCCTGTCCACATGGGATCCTACGGTATCGGTCCGACCCGCCTTGTTCCCGCCATCATCGAAGCATCGCATGATGAAAACGGCATCATCTGGCCCGAATCGGTCGCACCCTTCGATGTCGTGGTGATCAACATGAAGCCGGGCGATGCCGCCTGCGACGATATTTCGGAAAAGCTCTACGCCTCGCTCGGCAATGCCGGCAAGGACGTGCTTTACGACGACAGCGACGATCGCGCCGGCACCAAGTTCGCCACCGCTGATCTAATCGGTGTGCCGGTCCAGATTATCGTTGGCCCGCGCTCTGCAGCCGCAGGCGAGGTCGAGGTCAAGGATCGCAAGACCGGTGCCCGCGAAGTGATGACGCTCGAGGCTGCGCTGAACCGGGTAACCGGCTGATAATACTGCCGTTCGGGTTTCCGGCCGGATGACAGAATTGGGTGCGGGACAGGCCGGAATGGCCTGATCCGGCGCCGATCAAGACGAGGAAACGTGAATGGCAAGCGTCGCGGCGGGTCAAGAAAAGCAGAAAGTCGAAAAGGCCCCGAGTGCCGGCGCCTTTTCAGGCTTCGAGCGCATGGTTGCCTGGCGTTACCTGCGCTCGCGCCGCAAGGAAGCCTATATCTCGGTCATCGCCGGTTTTTCCTTCATCGGCATCATGCTGGGCGTCGCCACCCTCATCATCGTTATGGCGGTGATGAACGGTTTCCGCACCGAGTTGATTTCCCGCATCCTCGGCATCAATGGCCACATGATCGTGCAGCCGGTCGACACGCCGCTGAATGATTACGCCGAACTAACGAAGAAATTTTCTGCCGTTCCGGGCGTGAAGATGGCCTTGCCGCTGGTCGAGGGCCAGACGCTCGCCTCCGGCCGCGGTGGCGCAGGCTCCGGTGCGCTGGTCCGCGGTGTCCGCGCCGAGGATCTGGAAAAGCTCACCGAGGTTTCAGGCAATATCAAGCAAGGCGATATCGTCGGTTTTGCCTCGGGGCAGGGTGTCCTCGTCGGCTCAAGGCTTGCAGCCCAGCTTGGGCTGAATGCCGGTGATCAGATCACCTTGATCTCGCCGGAGGGCGACGTTACCCCGATGGGCGTCAATCCGCGCGTCAAGTCCTATACGATCGCCGGCATATTCGAGATCGGCATGTCGGAATATGACGCGACGATCATCTATATGCCGCTCGAAGAATCGCAGCTCTATTTCAATGCCGAAGGCATCGTCCAGTCGATCGAACTCTTCGTCGGTGATCCCGATGACGTCGATGCGCTGCGGCCGAAGATAGAGGAGGCTGCCGGCCGTCAGATCTTCATTACAGACTGGCGCCAGCGTAACCAGACCTTCTTCTCGGCGCTGCAGGTAGAGCGCAACGTCATGTTCATGATCCTGACGCTGATCGTGCTTGTCGCTGCGCTCAACATCATTTCCGGCCTCATCATGCTGGTCAAGGACAAGGGCTCCGACATCGCCATCCTGCGCACCATGGGGGCAAGCTCAGGCGCGATCATGCGCATCTTCTTCATGACGGGGGCCGCGATCGGCGTCGTCGGCACGTTTGCGGGCGTCGCCTTGGGCGTCGTCGTCTGCCTCAATATCGAAAGTATCCGCCAGTTCTTCTCCTGGCTCTCGGGCACGGTCCTGTTCAATCCGGAACTCTACTTCCTCAGCGAACTGCCGGCCGAAATGAGCGTCAGCGAAACCGTTTCCGTCGTCGGCATGGCGCTGACCCTGTCCTTCATCGCCACCATTCTACCTGCATGGCGAGCCTCGAGGCTCGATCCTGTCCAGGCGCTTCGCTACGAATAGGATCCCAGTACCCTCATGGCACCTCGCAAATCCGTATTGAAGCTTGCAAATGTTGAACGCCACTATGGCCAGGGCGAAACGACGCTTTCCATTCTGAAAGGCGCCGATTTCGAACTGAGGAGCGGCGAGATCGTCGCTCTTGTCGCACCTTCCGGCACCGGCAAGTCGACCCTCCTGCATCTGGCCGGCCTGCTCGAACATCCTGACAGTGGCGAAGTCTTCGTCGGCGGCCGCTCCTGCAACGACTTGCCCGATGACCAGCGCACCGCCATTCGCCGCTCCGAAATCGGTTTCGTCTATCAGTTCCATCATCTTCTGCCTGAATTCTCGGCGATAGAGAATATCATGATGCCGCAGCTGATCGGCGGCCTGTCGAAGGCTGAGGCGAAGGAGAGGGCGGCCCAGCTTCTCGATTACATGCGTATCGGCCACCGCGCCGAACACCGCCCGGCGGAACTCTCCGGCGGCGAACAGCAGCGTGTCGCGATCGCCCGAGCGGTTGCCAACGCGCCGCGTGTGCTTCTCGCCGATGAACCGACCGGCAATCTCGATCCGAAAACCGCATCCTACGTCTTCGATGCGCTGGAAGCCTTAGTGCGCCAGTCCGGCCTTGCCGCCCTGATCGCCACCCACAACCACGAACTCGCCGCCCGCATGGATCGCCGGGTTACACTGGAAGCCGGCAAGGTCGTGGAGTTCTGAGGCCAGATTGGCTCCTTCTCCCAACTGTGACCCCGGGTTTGGCGAGAGGAGATTACACCTCTCGCGGGAAATCAAGCACTTGGACTAACGGCTAAGCTGCAGATGTTTTTTCCTCTCCCGCAAGGCGAGAGGAGCGCGCGGAGGGCACCGCGACGGTTTCTCCCCCTTGCAGGGAAAAAGCAATTTCGAGATCTTGGCCAAAGGTTGAGTTTCTGAAATAGCGAGAGAGTGGCTATTCACGCCCGGGGATGTTTCTCGCTCCCGCTCCAGCAATTCCAACCACTTACCTTATTTTCCATCCCCGCCCTCAAATCCCGTGCCTACAATCACCTCGTTCCGCTTCGGCTACACCGGTCCGCATAACCGGCGAGGCGGAACCGGTGATCGGATGGTCCGCCCTTATGCAGGCTGACCATCCGGAGCTGCGCAGAAAATGGTCTGCCCCTGAATAAGGCGTGCGTGTGTCGCACACATACCGGCCGGCAGTTCGATGAGGACATAAGCCCGACCGCCGCAGACGGACCGGAGTTGCGCAGAAAAACACACTGAACGGGACACGCCGAGTGTCACATATAAAAATTCAATTCGAGGCACCCGACGTGTCCCGGCCGGAACTGAAAAACGCCAACGGCACCAAGAGAGGAGTCCGTTTGGAAGTACGGCCCGTTAATGTCTGATTTACTATTCCGGCTTGGATATGGCGCAAAATTCGTTTCCTGTTTGTTCTATTGTTGACTCGCGCACAAAAAGAGAACAAATTAAAAACATAACGAACACGGGAGACAACGATGACCGACCTTCTTCGTGATATTGCCGCTTTCGCATCCATCGCAACCTTCCTCGCCACGCTGTCGATGCTGATGATTGCAATGTAGAAATGGTTTGGCGCCCATTCAGGGCGCTACCATCCTCCAGAGACGCTACCGAAAACCGTTGAGCGGTGAATTCAAAACTGGACTTGAGCAGTCGCGCGCTTGAAAATAGCGCGATTGAATCACAGGTACGGCGATGGATATGGCGGAACAGGCAAAGACAGGATCTGCGGACGAAATTCTCGGGGAGACCCCGCAATTCGTCCATCTGCGCCTGCATTCGGCTTATTCACTGCTCGAAGGTGCGCTTCCGCTCAAGAAGGTCTTGGGCAAGGCCGTCGCGGACAATCAGCCCGCGATCGCCATCACCGATACCAACAATCTCTTCGTCGCACTCGAATTCGCCCAGAAGGCGACGGGTGACGGCTTGCAGCCCATAATCGGCTGTCAGCTGTCGATCGACATGCAGGACCAGGAAGAGGATCGTCGCGGTAACCAGCTTGCCAAGCTGCCCGCCATCGTTCTTCTCGCAGCCGATGCCGAAGGCTATGAGCGGCTGGTCGATCTTGTCAGCCGGGCCTATCTCGGCGGCGAAGGCGTAAGCGAGACCCATATCTGCGCCTCCTGGCTGGATGAGTTTGGCACCGCAGGTCTGATCGCATTGACCGGCGCCGCTTCCGGCCCGGTGGATCGGGCGGTCAAGGAAGGGCATGCCGGGCTTGCCACTGACAGGCTGCTCCGGCTGAAGGACCTGTTCGGCGACAGGCTCTATCTCGAACTGCAGCGGCACGGCAATTACGATCGCCGCCATGAGCATCGCATGGTCGATCTCGCCTATGAGCACGATATCCCGTTGGTCGCGACCAACGAGGCATTCTTTCCGTCGAAAGCGGATTACGACGCTCACGATGCGCTTATGGCGGTCGCCCATGGCGCGATCGTTTCCGACGACAGCCGCTTTCGCCTCACACCGGATCATTACCTGAAAAGCCGCGCCGAAATGGCGAAGCTTTTTGCCGACCTGCCCGAAGCGCTGGAAAATACCGTCGAGATCGCTCGCCGCTGCTCCTTCATCCTGAAGACGCGCAACCCGATCTTGCCGCGTTTCACCGGCGTCAGTGATCATCCGGAGGAGGACGAACGCAAGGAAGCCGCCGAGCTTCGCCGCCAGGCGGTCGAGGGCCTCGATCATCGCCTCGAAGAACTCGGCATGAGTGCCGGTTTCACCGAGAAGGATTATCGCGAACGTCTCGATTTCGAACTGTCGATCATCGAACGAATGAAGTTTCCGGGCTACTTCCTCATCGTGGCTGACTTCATCAAATGGGCCAAGCAGCACAATATCCCGGTCGGTCCGGGCCGTGGCTCCGGGGCAGGATCGCTCGTCGCTTACGCGCTCACCATCACCGATGTCGACCCGCTGCGCTTCTCGCTTCTGTTCGAACGCTTCCTCAATCCGGAACGCGTTTCGATGCCCGACTTCGATATCGACTTCTGCCAGGATCGCCGCGAAGAGGTGATCCGCTACGTGCAGCGCAAATATGGCCGAGAGCAGGTGGCACAGATCATCACCTTCGGTTCGCTGCAGGCGCGCGCGGCATTGCGTGACGTCGGCCGTGTGCTCGAGATGCCCTATGGCCAGGTAGACCGCATCTGCAAGCTGGTGCCGAACAACCCTGCCAACCCGACGCCGCTCTCCAAGGCGATCGAGGAGGAGCCGAAATTCCAGGAAGAGGTCGACAAGGAGCCGGTCGTCGGCCGCCTTCTCGATATCGCCCAGAAGATCGAGGGGCTCTACCGCCACGCCTCGACCCACGCCGCCGGTATCGTCATCGGTGACCGACCGCTGTCGAAGCTGGTGCCGATGTATCGAGACCCGCGCTCGGACATGCCGGTCACCCAGTTTAACATGAAATGGGTCGAGCAGGCCGGTCTGGTGAAGTTCGACTTTCTCGGTCTCAAAACGCTGACCGTGTTGAAGACGGCGGTGGATTTCTGCCGCAAGCGCGACATCCATGTTGATCTGGCAAAGATCCCGCTCGACGACAAGCTGACCTATGAAATGTTGTCGCGCGGCGAAACTGTCGGCGTGTTCCAGGTGGAAAGTGCTGGCATGCGCAAGGCGCTGATCGGTATGAAGCCCGACTGCATCGAGGATATTATTGCGCTCGTGGCGCTTTATCGTCCGGGCCCGATGGAAAACATCCCGACCTACAATGCCCGCAAGCATGGCGAGGAAGAGATCGAGTCTGTCCATCCGTCGATCGATTATCTCCTGAAGGAAACCCAGGGCGTTATCGTCTACCAGGAACAGGTCATGCAGATCGCCCAGGTCCTGTCGGGCTATTCGCTCGGCGAGGCCGATCTTCTGCGTCGCGCCATGGGTAAAAAGATCAAGGAGGAGATGGACAAGCAGAGCGAGCGCTTTGTCGACGGCGCCGTCAAGAATGGCGTGTCCAAACCACAGGCGAAGAACATCTTCGAACTGCTCGCCAAGTTCGCCAACTACGGCTTCAACAAGTCCCACGCAGCCGCCTACGCCATCGTCTCTTACCAGACGGCCTATATGAAGGCGCATTATCCGGTCGAGTTCCTCGCCGCGACCATGACCTACGATATGGCCAACTCGGAAAAACTCAACGATTTCCGCGAGGATGCCGGCCGCCTCGGCATCAAGGTTTTCCCGCCCTCGGTTCAGACCTCGTTCCGCCATTTTGAGACGGGCGAGGCGAAGATCTATTATGCGCTTGCCGCTATCAAGGGCGTTGGTGAATCCGCTGTCGAGCACATCACGGAAGTCCGAGGCGACAAACCTTTCGCCGGCATCGAGGATTTCTGCATGCGGATCGACCCCAAGCAGATCAACCGTCGCGTTCTGGAAAGCCTGATTTCTGCCGGCGCCTTCGACTGTTTCGGTCATGACCGCGCCCAGCTGATAGCCGGCCTCGACCGGATCATAGGTTATGCGCAGCGCGCGCAGGAAGAGAAGGTCTCAGGCCAGTCCGATTTCTTCGGCTCAGGCTCCAGCAGCGGCCCGGAAAAACTGATCCTGCCGACATTCAATCCGTGGATGCCGTCCGAAATGCTGATGCGCGAATATCAGGTTCTCGGCTTCTACCTGTCGGCCCATCCGCTCGATACCTACAAGGAAACGCTGTCGAAACTCAGAGTGCAGACCTTCGCCGATTTTGCGACGTCGGTTCGTCAGGGCGCAACCGCCGGGCGGCTTGCCGGCACGGTGACCGGCCGTCAGGAGCGCAAGACCAAAACCGGCAACAAGATGGGTATCATCACATTTTCGGATTCATCCGGCCAGTTCGAGGCCGTTCTGTTCTCCGAAGCGCTGGCGCAGTATCGCGACCTGCTGGAGCCCGGAAAGTCGCTGGTCATCACCGTTCAGGCTGACGAGCGGCCGGAAGGTATCGGCCTGCGCATTCAGACGGCCCAGTCGCTGGAAGAACAGTCGATCCGCATGCAGAAGGCGCTGCGCGTCTTCGTCCGCGATGCCGGGCCGCTCAAGACTGTTGCCAACCATCTGAACATGCGCGGCGAAGGCTTGGTTTATTTCATTGTCATCAAGGAAGATGGCCGCCGCGAGATCGAGGTGGAGCTGACCCAGAGATATCGGCTTTCGCCGGAAATGGCGGCCGCGCTTAAGGCCGCCCCCGGGGTGCTGGATGTCGAACTCGTCCAGTAGCGGGTTCTGTTGCCCGGCTGTTCGGCGAACGCCGAATGCCTGGTGAAAAGCATGGGGCAAATCATGTCACGCAAAGCTGTGCAGCGGTTTTGCGCAAAGGACATGCGGCATAACAAGGAGCTAAAGCGCGACAAGCGGATCTGAAAGATCGCGACGTGCTTTAGACGCGGGTGTCCACGTGCTTGTCGCTTGCTTCGGCCTCGTCGAGGGCTGTGAGCCTGACCTGATTACGTCCGGCATTTTTCGCGGCATAAAGCGCAAGGTCCGCCTGCCGGTAGGAATCGACCAGTCCGGCGGCCGATGTCACGGGAGATATGCCGAAGCTCGCGGTAACGATCAGGCCATCGGGCAGATCGGGCAGTGTCATCGTTGCAGCCCTGAGTGCCTGAGCAAACAGCGCCGCGGCGCTGATATCCGTGTCGGGCAGGAATATCGCGAACTCCTCGCCGCCGATACGACCGAGCGCGGCCCTCTTGGGCGCGCTGTCGTTCATCAATTGCCCGAAACTCTGGATCACCATATCCCCGACATGGTGACCGTAGGTGTCGTTGATGCGCTTGAAATGGTCGAGGTCGCAGAGAATGACGGCATGTCGACCATGCGATGCTGCGCCCAGAAAGGCTTGAACCTGCCGGTTGAAACCGCGCCTGTTTGCGATCGTCGACAGCGTGTCTCTCTCCGATTCACTCCGCTGGTCCGCCATGATTTCGAGCACGAGAGCTGCCAGAAGCGTCAGCCCGACGGCGACAACGAGAATGGCCGTGGTGCTTTGTGAAATCAGCGCGTAATTCGTGTGGATATAGTCCTTCGCGTTTGAGCCGGCGCCAACCCAGACAGCCAGTCCAGCCTTGGCGAGGAAATGCAGGCCGGTGAACAGCATCAGCACGCCGAGAAAGCGGTCGATCATCTGCCGCCCGCGGAAGGAAAGGACAACGAAGGCGCTATCGAGCAGTACGATTGCAAACGGGCTCTGGTAGGAAAATGCCTGAAGCGGCGTACCGCGTGGCAGGTCGTAGATCACGTAGCTGAGCATGATGCTTGCGCCGACGAAGAAGGCCGCGATCCGCTTGTCCAATCGGCGACCGTAAAGGTGCCCCATGCCGACCCTGAGCAGCATCATTCCGAACAGAACCGTCGCGAAGGCGCCGAGTGCCCAGATCTTCGGCGTGGCCGTATAGGCGACCAGAAGCTCGCACAAGGCCGAAAGCGAGGCTATCCCGAACCCGGCAGCCAGCCACAGCGCCGCCCGGCGCGACCGGCTGCGGGTGGCAACAACGGCAAAGACGGCGCTGAAGCAGACTGCAACGACGAAATTAACACCCAGAAAAAAGGTTACACCGTTCATCAATCCATCGCGGCAATCAAAGGAGCGCAACTGCAGGGTTTCGACGCGCCGTTTCCGGAAAAGGAAAACTGATTGTTTTGGGAGCCCGTTATATCGGGACGCACGGCGTGATCAATTAGCAGATATGCCATCCATTGTGCATAGGGGGCAGCGCGATAAGGTGTGTTGTGGTGCGACGGCAATCGATGTTGGACCGAGAGCCTGTGCTTTTCGAAAATCGAGATCGTTCGTTCAGGTGTCGGCTGAGAACCCGTCCTCCCGGAGGACGGTCATGGAAGAAAAACAACACATAACCGTCCAGCACTGATGGAAGCGCAACCCATGGGGGACACGGGTTTCGGGGGTACTTCCATGCTGCGTAGGTAGAAAATGAACGTGGTTGCAATGTGGCGTGGTGACGAACTTATGCATGCGACTTTGGTCTAGCCACCGTTCCGACATTCCGGCTTGGCATCGCAGCCGGTCGGCTGTGATGCGATGCCTGCGAGGAAAAAGGCCGAAGACCTGTTTTCCCAATTAATACAAGCCGATGCCACCTATATATGATTCTCTTTTTGAACGGCGGGCAGGTTTTGGTTCGCTCTGATTGAGGCCTGCCTGAGCGATATTCGCCTGCGAGCGGGTGAGGGTAACGAAGTCGGTGCCCTTGCCCGTTTCAGGGCCGAGGCCCTGGTCGGTAATCGTCAGCGAGGTCCCGTTCGCCATCAGTTCGCTGATCCGCTCGCGCACATCCTTCGGGATCTCGATCCGGTCGAGCGCCAGCGATGCTGCGTTCTGCAGGTTGCTGTCTGCCGGCTTGTCGATGCCGAGTTCCTTCATCTCGTCGGCGGTCATTTCGTTTTTCAGCGTGACCGCATGCCATTCCGCCGTCTCGGCATTGCGCTCGAGATGATCGGCGGTAAAGAAATGGGTGCCGAGCGCTCGGTCTGCGTCCTTGATGCCGATAGGGGCCTCGAACAGCGGTTCGAAATTGCGGCGCACCAATATCTGGCCTGCCGGCGGCTCTTTTTCGCCTGCCGACTGATAAAGTGCTACGAGAAAATCCTTGCTGATCAGTGCGCCACCGGCCGGAAGGCCCTTCCAGCGCTTGTAGCCGGCGATGGCGTCACGGGTCATCGGACCGGCAATGCCATCGGCGACGCCCGCATCGAAACCGAGATCGGTCAGGTGCGTCTGGACGTCAAGCATGGTTTCGCGCGCGCCACGGCGATGGACGAGGATGCGCAAGGGGGCCGCGTCGTCGGGGACGACAGATTGCAGCGAGCCCGTGGTCATCGGATCGGTGCCGGCCATCGCCACATCATAGGAGCCGTCGGCAGCCTTCTTCATCGCGGTCGGGCGCAGGTCCGTATTCGGGAACAGCGGCTCGGCCGGTAGGGCCTTGAGCGGCATGAAAAGGTTGGCGTTCTCGACCTTGACCGGCTTCACCGGTGCATCAGAGATCACCACATGCACGCCGCGTTCCGTCATGTCGTAGATCGCCTTGGCGGTTCCGGTCGGAATGCGAACGCAGCCATGCGATGCCGGATAGTTCGGCACGTTGCCTTCGTGAAGTGCGATGCCCGACCACGTCAGGCGCTGCATGAAGGGCATGGGAGCGTTCGAATAGATGTTCGATTCATGGTATTTGCGCTTCTCCAGAATCGAGAAGATCCCGCTCGGCGTCGTGTGTCCGGCTTTTCCGGTAGAGACCTTCGTGGTCGTCACGACCTTCTCGCCGTCATAGATCGTCATCGACTGCTGGTCTTTCGATACGATGATCTGGAGCGTTGCGGTGTCGGCAAAAGCAGATTGAGAAAGGATGGTCCCGGACAGGAGTCCGAGGCTGAACAAAACGCCACGCAACATGAAGACCTCTTACGCATTACAATGGCCGGCAATTTAGCGTGTTAAACTTAATGAAAATTTTCTGAAAAGTGGCAGGATCGTGTCAATTCATCACGTTCCTGCGATTTCGAAATGAATTCCGGACACGCTTTTTAAGGCTCAACGACGTTTGTCGCCAAACGTGTAACCAGTCTCGACAGCCGCCTTGCCGAACTTGTCACGCAGCTTGTCCATTGCAGCTTCAGCCGCCGCCCGCCGACCTGCCTGTTGATCGACGAGATCCGGCGGGTCCGCCAGTGCCGGATCGCAAAGATCGGTGACGCCGATGCCGAGAAGCCGGAATTTCGTTCCGTCTGTTTCTTTCTCCATCAGCGACAGGCCGGTGCGAAAAATCCGGTCGGCAAGCTGTGTCGGGTCTTCCAGCCGCCTGTTGCGCGTCCGGCTCTTGAAGTCGGCCGTTTTCATCTTGAGCACGACGGTATGGCCGGCGATCTCGTGCTTTTTCAATCGTGCGGAAACTTTTTCCGAAAGGCGTCGCAGGACAGGTACGAGGTCATCATGTCGGGAAATGTCTTCGAAGAAGGTCGTTTCGGCGGAGACGCTTTTCGCCTCGTCATTTGTATGGACCTCGCGCTCGTCCATTCCGCGGGAAAGCCTGTAGAGACGCTGGCCCATCGAGCCGTAGCGGCGCATCAGGTCGCCTTCCTCCATCTGCTGCAACTGGCTGATCGTGCGGATGCCATCGGCCTCGAGCGTGGCGTTGAACGCCTTGCCGACCCCCCAGATGGTGGTGACGGGACGAGGGGCGAGGAAGTCCTTCGCCTCGGCCTCGCCGATGACAGAAAAACCGCGCGGTTTCTGCAGGTCGGAAGCGACCTTGGCGAGGAACTTGCAATAGGAAAGCCCGATGGAAATCGAAATTCCGACTTCGCTTTCGACACGCTTCGCGAACTTCGCGAGGATGCGTGCTGGCGGATCGCGGTGCAGCCTTTCGGTCCCTGCGAGTTCGAGAAACGCCTCGTCGATCGAAAGCGGTTGAACTAGGGGAGTAAGCTCCATCATCATCTGCCGCACTTGCCGGCCGACGCCTGCGTATTTTTCCATGTCGGGGCGGATGACGACAGCGTTGGGGCAGAGCTCCAGTGCCTTGAACATCGGCATTGCCGATCTGACACCGCTGATGCGGGCGATGTAGCAGGCCGTTGATACGACACCGCGCTTGCCGCCGCCGATAATGACCGGCTTGTCGGCAAGCTCCGGATTGTCGCGTTTTTCGATCGTCGCGTAAAAGGCGTCGCAATCGATATGCGCCAGCGTCAGGTCGTAGAGTTCACGGTGATAGAGGAGACGTGGCGAGCCGCATTTGCGGCAACGACGCGTTTCGACATTCTGCTCGGTAAGGCAGTCGCGACAGAAACCGGATAGTGTGTCGGTCGAAGAAGTCATGTCAGGAACAAAGATTGAACATCTGCACGATAGGCCGCAATCGATCGGCACTCAAGGGGATGAGGCAGGTCTACAACGGTTTGTTGCCGGTGGATGCTCGTTTTGCTCTTTTACGAACTAACGGCCGATATGCGCGCGAATAAGATTTCCGGCCTGTGCCCAGTCCATCGCCCTTGTAATGCCGTCATCCGGCTTCGGCGCCAGAAGATGTAGCGGGGAATCCGGCATCATGTGCAGGACAAGGCAGTTACCGACATGGTCGCGTACCGAGTGAAGATTATGGGCCATGTCGTCGATGAAGACGCAGGGCAGGGCGCGTTCGCCATGGATGCGTCGCATTACCGGTCCCTTTGGTTCTTCCGTTGCGACAAGCGGAAAGTCGAAGCCGAGCCGGTCGAGCAGGCGTCGTCGTGGCTCGCTGTAGCGGGGCGGCATCGCGGTAAGGAACATGACGTCGGCGTCGGCGCCAAGCGCATTCAGCGTATCGAGCGCGAGATCGAAAGGTGTCTGCCATTCTTCCTGTTGCTCGAAGAACGAACCGATCAGTTGTTTGACCGCCACGTCTTCGACTGCGATCTCGGTGCCGACCGAAACTATATTGCCGGTTAGCCGGAATGACCGCGGTAGAAGCTCCAGCCCGTCCTGTTTCAGATAGGTTTCGAACGGTGCGAAGAATTGCAGCACCACGTCATCCACGTCGCAGACGATCAGAGGCCGGTCCTTCAGGCGGACATGCGAAAGATCGAGGATCTCGCTCATCTCAATAGTCTCCGGGCCCGAAATAGGGGCCGGAATAATGCTGATGGGCGGCAATGACCGTTTCCGGCTTGGTGCCTGTTGCTTCGCAGAAGGCAAGTAGCGTCGGCTCGTGGCTCATGATGAAGTCGATCACGCCGGCCAGAAAGCCGGGATCGGAGATGGCGGACCGTATCTGATCCGGCGCGACGCCCGACAAGGCGAGGAACCGCTGCATCATGTCCGGCTCGCCGGCCATCCAGCCGAGCACGGCAGCAGCCGTCTCTTCGGCATTGATGCGTCTTGCGTCCTGTTCAGTCGTTTTTGGCGGCATTGTCGGGGAGTTACCTCTTCTCAACCAAATGGCCCTAGTCTTGAGGAAACAGAGCTCGATGGAATCAACCATCTTGAAGCTTATATATCGAACATACGCTTTTGAAGGCGCGATTTGAGGAATGGATCGCAATGCCCAAACGGGTCATGATTGTCGAAGACAACGAGCTGAACATGAAGCTCTTCCGCGATCTGATCGAGGCGTCGGGCTATGAAACAATCCAGACCCGCAACGGCATGGAAGCGCTCGATCTTGCCCGCAAGCATCGCCCCGACCTTATCCTGATGGATATCCAGCTGCCGGAAGTCTCTGGCCTGGAAGTCACCAAATGGCTGAAGGAAGACGACGAACTTCACGTCATTCCGGTCATCGCCGTGACGGCCTTCGCCATGAAGGGGGACGAGGAACGCATTCGCCAGGGTGGATGCGAAGCCTATGTTTCCAAGCCGATCTCGGTGCCGAAATTCATAGAAACAATCAAGACTTACCTCGGCGACGCATGATGCGGGGAGCATGGGCATGACGGCGCGGATACTGGTGGTCGATGACATCCCGGCCAATGTGAAGCTTCTCGAAGCGCGTCTGCTGGCCGAATATTTCGACGTGCTGACGGCCGATGACGGCTACAAGGCGCTGGCGATCTGCGAAAGCACCCCGCCGGATCTGATCCTCCTCGACATCATGATGCCCGGCATCGATGGTTTCGAGGTCTGCGAGCGGCTGAAGGCCAATCCCAAGACTGCCCATATCCCCGTCGTCATGGTGACGGCGCTCGACCAGCCCTCGGACCGCGTGCGCGGGCTCAAAGCCGGTGCCGATGATTTTCTCACCAAGCCGGTCAATGACGTCCAGCTCATTTCCCGCGTTCGCAGCCTCGTGCGCCTCAAGGCGTTGAGCGACGAGTTGCGCATTCGGGCCGACACGGCCCATAGCCTCGTCATTGAGGATATACTCAAGGGCGTAGACGGCCGCGACGATATCGGCCAGGTTTTGCTTGTCGACGGTCGCGCAAGCTCGCAGGAGCGTATCACCAAGGCGCTGAAGCCGGTCTGCAACGTCGTCGCGATGTCTGATCCGCAGGCCGCGATCTTCGAAGCCGCGCAAAACAGTTTCGATCTTGTCATCGTCAATGCCAATTTTGACGACTACGATCCCCTGCGACTATGCTCCCAGCTGCGTTCACTGGAACGGACGCGCTTCCTGCCGATTCTGCTGGCGGCTGAAGCTGGTGCCGAGGACATGATCGTTCGCGCGCTCGATCTCGGCGTCAACGACTACATCGTTCGTCCGATCGACCCGAATGAACTGCTGGCGCGCACGCTCACCCAAATCAAGCGCAAGCGTTATAACGATCGCCTGCGGATGAGCGTTAAGCACACGATCGAGCTCGCCGTCACGGATGCCCTGACGGGTTTGAATAATCGTCGATATCTCGACAATCATCTCAAGATACTCTTCAGCCGAGCCGCAGTTCGCTCGCGCCCTCTGTCTATCTGCCTCATGGATATCGATCGGTTCAAGTCAGTGAACGATACCTACGGCCACGATGCCGGCGATGAAGTGCTGCGCGAGTTCGCCTCCCGGGTCCGCTCGACGGTTCGAGGGGCTGATCTTGCCTGCCGGTACGGCGGTGAAGAGTTTGTCGTTGTCATGCCGGACACAGATGCGACAGCATCGGCTGCTGTCGCAGAGCGTTTGCGCGCCATCATCGAGAAGACGCCGTTCGTGCTCAAAACTGCCGGAACCGCAATCGAGCTGACGGCATCTTTCGGTCTCTCCTGCAGTACCGGCGATGCCGAGACACCGGAACAATTGCTGAAGCAGGCCGATCAGGCACTTTATAAGGCCAAGGCCGACGGACGAAACCGCGTCGTTGCAAACGCGGCTTGATCACGAATCAGCGACAGAAATGACAGCTGTTTCGTAAGCGGTTGATCTCGTTCAATGGTTACGTGCCGTGGTGGCGATTTACCGACGGGATTAATCACAGTTTTGTGGTGATCTGGAAATTCTTGAGCGTAATGAGCCGGTGCAAAATGCCGCACGCTGTTTCATTGTTTCCGACTGGTTGAAATCCTGGGATGGAATTGCTGTGAAAAGGATAGCCGAGTTTAGTTGATGGTAATTCGACGGTCGGTTGTGCTTGAATTTCATTTTCCCGCGGAATTAATTCCGTTGCGGTTGTACCGGTCAAGAAAACACCCTGCCTTCGGGTCCGTTTTACTTCGCTGCTATTGAAGGGCGTTAAGTGGTTGGGCGCCGTGAGGCGCAAATTTTAACCAACAGCGAATCCATTTTTTCTCCCGGTTAAGAATCTATTGATTTTCTTTTTCCTTTGCGCAATTTTGAACCTAACGACAAATATGTGCCATATGCGGCACTGCCATACCCCATGATGCTCAGGTCCGCCGCATCTCCTGGGTCGTGGGGTCGGTCGACCGGCAGGCATATGAATGCGGTTCCTCGTGCCGTTATTGCAGGCTGGTCGACCCCCAAATCTAAAACGCCGCTCCCTGAGGGGACGCGGCGTTTTTTCGTTTCAGCTTAAGTCGCGCTATTCGGCAGATCGGCAGGCGAAAGAAAAGGCGCCTGACCTTGCGGTCGACGCCTTGTTCAAACCCTAAAGATCAAGTCTTACTTGATCTTGGTTTCCTTGAATTCAACGTGCTTCTTGGCAACCGGGTCGTACTTGGTCTTGGTCATCTTGTCCGTGAACGTACGGCTGTTCTTCGTCGTGACGTAGAAGAAACCGGTGTCAGCCGTCGACAGCAGCTTGATCTTGATGGTCGTAGCTTTCGCCATGGTTGTTCTGCCTCTAGAAAATAGGAAGCCGCGAGCGCAGCGTGCGCCCCGGCTAAATCTGGCGCGAAATTACAAATCGCGCGCCAAAAGTCAACTCCGTTTTGAATGGAAAAGCGTACGGCACAGGGCAATCAGCACGTAAAAGCCGAAGAATGAGGCCAGCGCCCACGCATAACCGTCGTTTCCGACGACATCCATGGCGGCCCCGATGCCCTGCGGACCGACCACCGTGCCGACCGCATAACAGAAAATGAAGGCTGCATTTGCCGCTGCGAGATCCGCACCGCTGAGTCGCGCACCCAGATGCGCCAAGCCCACCGTGTAGAGACCGGAGACGCAGCCGCCCCAGAAAAACAGCACGACAGCCATCAAGATCCAGTTGTGGATCAGCATCGGCAAGGCCAGCGAACCGATGACGCCGAGAATGGCCATGGCTGCGAGCAATGGGCGGCGGTCTTTCAGTCTGTCGGAATAAAGCCCGAGCGGGATCTGGAATGCCATGTTGCCGATGCCCATCACGGTCAGAAGCACGGCAGCTTGTGATTCCTGCAACTGCTCGCGCAATGCATAGATAGGAAACAGCGAAAGCCCACCGGCAGAAACCGCGCCGAAGGCGAAGACGGCTGCCGTCGCTGTCGGCACTAGGAAGATGTAGTGGAAGAAATGACGATCCGGCTTGGTGTTGAGGACCGGGCTCTCGTGCCGCGCGATGAAAATCGGGATCAATGCGAGCAGGATGATGATGGCGCCCACCAGGAAGGGAAGAATGCCGTCGCTGCCGAGCGTCGAGAAGAGCAGGGGCCCTATTGCAAAGCCGATTGCAAGTACGGTGGCATAGATGCCGAGAACCAGCCCGCGGCGGCGCGGCGGGGCTGCGTCGTTGATCCAGAATTCGGACAGGATGAACAGCGTTGTCGTCGCACCGTGAAAGGCGAAGCGCAACGGGAACCACATCCAGAAGGATTGCGCGTAGTAGAAACCGAGCCCGCTGACGGAGGCTACGACCACGGCGAACATCATCGTCCGCGCCACGCCATAGTCATGCGCGAGCTTGGTGGTGACGGGTGCCGCCAGCATCGAGGCTATGCCGGCCATGGCCGCGTTGAGGCCGATCAGCGTCGAGGGGATGCCGCGCTTTTCAAGAATGATTGAAAGAAGCGGAAGTCCGAGCCCGATCGCTATACCGACCGCACTGATGGCCGCAATCGCAGCAACGAGGGACGGCCAATGGATTTTCTCGACATGCCCGTTTTCGTCGGTCGCAGGCTGCGGCATTCATTCTTCCTTACAGTCTTGTCTGGACGAAGCGCCCGCGACGCATCGAATAGAAGGGGACGGGATTTCCGAAAGAGACGGAAGGATCGAGTTTCAACAGGTCCTTGACGTCCTCCAGTACCGTCTGAGTGATCCGCGCGAGTTTCAGACTGGAAACCGCTGCAATGTCAAGCCATTGCAAGTCCTCCAATTCGTCCGTATCGCCGAAATGCGACATGTCGAAGACAGTCTCTTCGCAAAACCCAAGAAAGAACCGGGTGTCATAGCGGCGAACGGCCCCAGGCGGGGTCACGGCCCGCGCGACATAACGTAACATGTCGAGGTTGGGGCCATCGGCATTGACCGGACGGATGCCTGTTTCCTCCTGCAATTCGCGAAGCGCCGCAAGCGCGAGCGCCCTGGCGCGCGCCGGTCCCATGCGGCGAGGTGTGTGGGCCAGCAGCTTCTCCATTACCTGTGGATGGAGATCGTTGTTGAAGGGGCGCGCATGGTCGCCACGGTCGCGCCGTCCGCCGGGAAATACATAGACATCCGGCATGAACACATGTTTTGCCGCCCGGCGGCCCATCAGGATCTTCGGTTGAGGGCCGGAGCGATCAACAAGGATCAGGCAGGCCGCATCCTGCGTGCGGACGCGATTAGGCCCCTCGAAACGATCGTCAGGCTCCACGACATCTGCGCCTGTCGGCTTCATGCGGAAGGATCGCCGTGCTCCGGCTCCTTGCTGAAGCCATGCATCCTGTAAGCCCATTGCAGGCCAATGACACCACCCTTGATAGGCTGAACCGTCGCGATTGCGGTCAGCACGGCAAGCGGTATCCAGATTGCCATATGAATGAAGGGTGAGAGGCGCCAGATCATGTCGGTCAAAAGGTAGCCCGTCATCAGCACATGGCCGACAACGACGATGACGAGATAGGCCGGCAGATCGTCGGCGCGTTGAGGCGTATAATCCTCGCCGCAGACGGCGCAGTGATCGACTGGCTTGAGAAAGGCGCGGAACAGGCGGCCATCACCGCAATTCGGGCAGCGGCAGGCAAGACCGCGTTTGATGGACCGTCCCAAGGGACGCTCGGGCGCGCCTTCACCGCCATATTTGATGGTCGATCCGGCGCGCTCGTCCATTGCTATCTCCTGCGTCCACGGGGAGGGCGTGTGCCCGGCTTCTTCGGTCCGCCACCCGGCCTGTTGCGTTTGCCCGCCTTGTGGAAGGACCGCATTGCCGTCGGCAGCTTCTTGCCTTCGCTCAGCATCTCGAACTGCAGCGCGCCGGCAAGCGGAATGGCATCCTTCAGGCGCACATCCACCGTATCGCCCAGCTGGTAGCCAAGCCCGGAGCGCTCGCCCGTCAGTGCCTGATGCGCTTCGTCATAGATGTAATAGTCGTTGCCGATTGTCGAGACCGGCACGAAACCGTCAGCCCCGTAGGTAGGAAGCGAAACGAACAGCCCGGCCTTGGTGACACCGGAAATACGCCCCTCGAATTCCTCACCGATGCGGGTCGCAAGGTGATGGGCGACGAGACGGTTGATCGTGTCGCGCTCGGCGGCCATGGCACGGCGTTCGAAGGTGGAGATTTCTGCGGCAATATCGTCGAGCTGGGCTTCTTCCTCCGGCGTGATTCCGCCTTCGCCGAGACCCAGCGAACCGACCAGCGCACGATGCACGATCAGGTCCGCGTAACGGCGAATCGGTGAGGTGAAATGCGCGTATTTCATCAGGTTGAGGCCGAAATGCCCGATATTGTCCGGGCTGTAGACGGCTTGGCTCTGGGAGCGCAGCACCATCTCGTTGACCATCACCTGATGCGGCGTGCCCTGCGCTTGAGAAAGGATGCCGTTGAACGAGTTGGAGCGCATGTTGCCGCCCTTGGCCATGGAGATGCCGAGCGTATTTAGGAACTCGCGCAGCGTCTCCTGCTTGGCAAGCGACGGGCCGTCATGGGCGCGGTAGATCAGCGGCTGACGCTTCTTTTCCAGCGTTTCGGCGGCGCAGACATTCGCCTGGATCATCATCTCTTCGATGAGCTTGTGGGCATCCAGCCGATCCGGCACGAAGACGCGGTCAACGGTGCCGTCGGGCTTCAGCAGGATCTTGCGCTCGGGCATGTCGAGTTCGAGCGGCTGGCGCCGGTCGCGGCCGATCTTCATGATCTTGTAAGCGGCCCAGAGCGGCTTCAGGATCGGTTCGAGCAGCGGCCCGGTCTTGTCGTCCGGCTTTCCGTCGATCGCGGCCTGAGCCTGCTGGTAGGAGAGTTTTGCCGCACTCTTCATCATGATGCGGTGGAAGGTATGGCCCGCCTTGCGGCCTTCCTTGGAAAACACCATGCGAACGGCCATGGCCGGCCGGTCCTCGCCTTCGCGCAGCGAGCAGAGATCGTTGGAAATCCGCTCCGGCAGCATCGGCACGACGCGGTCGGGGAAATAGACGGAGTTGCCGCGCTTCAGCGCTTCACGGTCGAGCGGTGACCCGGTGCGCACATACCAGGAGACATCGGCGATCGCGACGGTGACGATCACGCCACCCGGATTATCGGCAGACGGGTCAGGCTCGGCATAAACGGCGTCGTCATGATCCTTGGCGTCGGCCGGGTCGATCGTGACCAACGGTACATCGCGCCAATCCTCGCGTTTCGCCATCGATGCAGGCTTTGCTGCTTCCGCCTCGTCCATCACCTGTTTCGGGAAGATATGCGGAATGCCATGCGAATAGATGGCGATCATCGAGATCGCCTTTTCCGACGCCACGGAGCCGACGACCGAGAGCACACGCGCACGCGGCAGGCCGAAACGGCCGGAACGAACGGTTTCCGTCTCGACCAGATCGCCGTCCTTGGCCTCGCCCAGACCATCGCGCTCGATCACCATCTCTTCGCCGCGACGGTCGATCGGCAGAAGCCGGACCTCGCCATCGGCAAGCTTGTGGATGACGCCCATCGTCGCGCCACGCCGCTTGTCGATCACCTTGATGACACGCGCCGTATAGGCGGGACCGGTACGATCCTTGTTCGGAAAGATCTTTGCGAGAATCCGGTCGTTGAGACCGGCGGCGGGCGCCTTGCCCTTGCCGCGTTGTTCAGACGACTGACGGATCAGCACGGCCGGTGCCGCACCGAGATCTTCCGGCCATTCCGCCGGACGACCGATCAACTCGCCATCCTTGTCGCGGGTGGTGATGTCGAGAACGGTTACCGGGGGCAGGGCGCCGGGACGCGCCAGCGACTTGCGGTTCTTCGTCAGCAGACCTTCGTCTTCGAGCTGGCGAAGCAGGTCCTTCAGCTCGACGCGCGTCTCACCCTTCAGCCCGAAAGCCTTGGAGATTTCGCGCTTCGAAGCCTTGTCCGGATTGTCTGAGATGAATTCGAGCAGGACTTCCCGCGGCGGAATCACACCCTGGATGATGGCGGGCCTGCCCTTGGAGCCGGTCGCCATTCCGCGTTCGGCGCGCTCAGCGCGCTTCTGCTGTCGGTGCGATCTGATGTCGTCGTCCTGCTCTTCGCTCACGTATCCGTCTTCTTTGTTTTCGCAGCCGTCTTCTTCGCCGGTGCCTTCTTGGCCGCAGTGGTCTTGGCTGCCGCCTTTTTCGGTGCAGCCTTCTTGGTCTCGCCGTCAGCCTTGGCAGCAGCCTTCTTCGGCTTTGCCTTGGATTTCGCCGCAGGCTGCTTGCCGCCCTTCTCGATGATCAGCGCCATGGCCTGTTCCATCGTCACCGACTGCGGATCCATGCCCTTCGGCAGGGTGGCGTTGACCTTGCCCCAGTTGACGTAAGGGCCATAACGACCGTCGCGCACGGTAATGGCACCGCCATCCGGATGATCGCCGAGTTCCTTGAGCGCTGCCGGTGTGCCGCGGCCACGTCCGCCCGGACCCTTGGCAACCTTTTCGGCCAGCACGGTCACGGCGCGGTTGAGGCCGATCGAGAACACGTCCTCGATCGATTCCAGGTTGGCATAGGTGCCGTCATGCAGCAGGAACGGCCCGTAGCGGCCGAGGCCAGCGGAGATCATCTTGCCGGTTTCCGGGTTCTGACCCACGTCGCGCGGCAGGTTGATCAGCGCCAGCGCCTTTTCATGGTCGATGTCTTCCGGCCTCCAGCCCTTCGGCAGCGAGGAGCGCTTGGCTTCCTTGCCTTCGCCGCGCTGGATATAGGGTCCGAAACGACCGGAACGCAGCGTCAGTTCTTCGCCCGTATGCGGATCGGCTCCGAGCGCCTTCGGCTCGTTGAGGCCGGATGCGTCGGCTTCCGCGCCATCGGAGGAAAGCTGGCGGGTGAAATTGCATTCCGGATAGTTCGAGCAACCGACGAAGGCGCCATATTTGCCGAGCTTCAGCGACAGGTTGCCGGTGCCGCAGACCTGGCAGATGCGTGGATCCGAACCGTCCTCGCGCTTCGGGAACACCAGCGGCGCAAGAGCTTCGTTCAGAGCGTCCAGTACGTTGGTGACGCGCAATTCCTTGGTGTCTTCGATCTGGGCGAAGAAATCCTGCCAGAAATCGCGCAGGACCTGTTTCCAGTCGAGCTCGCCGGCGGAGATCCTGTCGAGCTTCTCTTCCAGATCGGCAGTGAAATCGTATTCCACATACTTGGTGAAGAAGTTTTCCAGGAATGCGGTAACGAGACGGCCCTTGGAATGCGGGATCAGCTTGCGCTTTTCGGTCACCACATATTCGCGGTCGGATAGCGTCTTCAGCGTCGCGGCATAAGTGGACGGGCGGCCGATGCCGAGCTCTTCCATCTTCTTGATCAGCGAGGCTTCCGAATAACGCGGCGGCGGCTCGGTGAAGTGCTGGCTGGAATTGATCTTCTGCTTGGCGAGGTTTTCGCGCGCATTGATCTCCGGCAGGCGACCATCCTCGTCGTCATCCTCCGACTTCTCGTCTTCGTCGCGACGATCCATATAGGCGCTGAGGAAGCCGTCAAAGCGGACAACGGAGCCAACGGCACGCAGGCCAGCCTTGTCGCCGCCATTGGAGGCGACGATCTCGACCGTCGTGCGTTCCATCTCGGCGGACGCCATCTGGCTCGCTATACCGCGCTTCCAGATCAGTTCGTAGAGACGCGCCTGATCTGCATCGAGGAACTTGCGTACCTGATCCGGCGTCCGGTTAAAGTCGGTCGGGCGGATCGCTTCGTGGGCTTCCTGGGCGTTCTTTGCCTTGGTGGAATAGAAGCGTGGCTTTTCCGGCAGGTAACGGTTGCCGAACTGGTCGACGATTGCGGCGCGGGCCGCATCGATCGCCTCGGGCGCCATCTGCACACCGTCGGTACGCATATAAGTAATGAGACCGACCGTCTCGCCGCCGATATCGATGCCTTCATAAAGTTTCTGCGCCACCTGCATGGTGCGCGAAGCGTTGAAACCGATATTCGACGAAGCCGCCTGCTGCAGGCTCGACGTAGTGAAGGGCGGGCCGGGATTGCGCTTGACCGGCTTTGCCTCGACGCTGTCGACCACATAGGAAGCGCCTTCGAGCAAAGTCTTCAGGCGGTTTGCATCGTCGCCGGTCTTGACTGCACGGGGAGCCAAGCGCTTGCCATCGGCAGCCACAAGCTTTGCTTCGAATTCGTCGCCGCGCGGCGTCTTCAGGAGAGCCGAGAGGTTCCAGTATTCTTCAGAGACGAAACGCTCGATCTCGTTTTCGCGGTCGCAGACCAGGCGCAGTGCCACAGACTGCACACGACCGGCAGACCGGGCGCCCGGCAGCTTGCGCCACAGGACGGGAGAAAGGTTGAAGCCAACCAGATAGTCGAGTGCGCGGCGGGCGAGATAGGCATCGACCAACGGCACGTCGATATCGCGCGGCGCAGCCATAGCGTCGAGCACGGCCTTCTTGGTGATGGCGTTGAACACGACGCGCTTCACCGGCTTGTCGCCCAGCACCTTCTTCTTCTTCAGGAGATCGAGAACGTGCCAGGAAATCGCTTCACCTTCGCGATCCGGGTCGGTCGCGAGAAACAGTCCGTCCGAGCCTTTTACGGCATCGGCGATATCCTTCATGCGTTTCTGCGACGCGCTATCGACCTCCCAGGACATTTCGAAATCCTGATCGGGAAGCACGGAGCCGTCTTTCGCGGGAAGATCGCGGACGTGGCCAAAGGATGCGAGAACCTTATAACCCGAGCCCAGATACTTATTGATCGTCTTGGCTTTGGCTGGAGATTCTACAACGACAACATTCATTTTTGGTTCTCTGTAATAGAGCAGGGCCCGGTACCCAGTTCGGTCCAGGCGGAGATTTGCTTCCCGACATGGAGGGCGTTTGTCCCGCGGTCAAGGGCTTAAGTGAAATTAGCACATTTCGAAGGATGCAATCGGTAGCTGCTTTAATCGGACTTGCAATCATGAATATTTCAAATAAAGTCCATAAAGTTTCTTGTGGTGAATAAAAATTCACTGAAACTTCTGGTGGGGTGGGGCATGTCGATTCACATAGGTGAGCTCCGCGAGGGGCATTCTGTCGATAACGTTGCATATATATGCCAGATGCTTGGCGAGCTGCGGCAGGTCGCTTTCGCCGAAGGGGCAGACATGCTCTGCTATCTCATCGAGATGGCCTATGTCGAAGCCGGTGATATCAAGTCCGGCCGGCGGCCGCGCTCAGCCGGAAAGCGCGATGGAAACAGATCCTCCGGGATGGCGGTATAGACGTCCGGCCAGATCGAGTTCTAGCAGTACGAGATAGACGGACGACGCGGGAAGACCCGTGTGACGGATGATGTCATCTATTTCTGCGGGTGTTGGGCCGAGGGCTGAGATGATCGCATATCGGTCATCGTCATCTGGCGGCACGATGGCGCCTGTCTGCGTATCCGGCTCCTCGATCATGGGCGGTTCGAAAAGATCGAGTTGCGATAACGGCGCGAGAGCTTCCAGTACGTCTTCCGGTCCTGTCGTTACGACCGCACCCTGCTTGAGCAGGGCGTTTGTTCCGTGGCAGCGCGGATCGAGCGGCGAGCCGGGCACGGCAAACACGATCCGGCCAAAATCACCGGCCATCCGCGCAGTTATCAGCGAGCCGGATCTTTCTGCTGCCTCGACCACGACGACGCCGAGCGAAATGCCGGCGATCAGCCGGTTACGGCGGGGAAAGTCCCGTGCTCTCGGTTCCCAGCCGAACGGCATTTCGCTGATCGCAAGACCCGCACCATTGGTAATCTCTTCCAGCAGTCCGAGATTTTCGGGCGGGTAGGGGCGGTCCAATCCACCAGCCAGCACGGCGATCGTTCCGGTCTCGACGCTGGCCCGGTGTGCGGCGGTATCTATCCCGCGCGCCAGCCCCGATGTGATCACGTAACCGTTCTGGCCGCAGCGCCTGGCGATCATGGCCGCAAACTTGGCGCCGACGACCGAAGCGTTGCGCGAGCCGACGATGCCTACGGACGGGCGTGTGGCGCTTGTCAGGTCGCCCTTGATCGCGACGAGCGGTGGAGCGCCGTCTATATGCCTGAGCGCGGGCGGATAGTCCGGCTCTCCGATGCCGACGAAGCACGCCCCATGTCTGCTGGCGATTTCAAGCTCCCGCTCGGCATCCTCGATGCTGGCAATACGTAACGAGCGCGTGGCGCCGCCTCGCCGAGAAAGTTCCGGCATCATGGCGAGTGCATTTTCCGCAGAGCCGCAATGGTTGATCAGTTGCCGGAAAGTGGCCGGGCCGACATTGTCGGAGCGGATCAGCCTTAGCCAGGCGATCCTCTGCTTCTCGGTCAGCGCAATTCCCGATCTCCGCGCGCTGCCATCAGGCATGAATCGCCTCTTCGGGCAGATTGCCCGTTTGAGCCGATCTTGCTTTCGGTGCCGGCGATCAACCGCTCGATATTGGTGTTGAGCTCCACCCAGAAGATTACGGTCACGATTGTCCGTATGGCTGCAATCCTGACGGCATGTATGAACCACGACGCAACCGGAAAGGCAAGGGCGGAAAACGGTGCCATGCGCTGTGAGCCTGCCGCGCCTGGTGGCGGCGAGTGAGGCAGCAGCAGCGAGCGCTGCCTGAAGTGACGCTAGCGATTTTCCGCAAGGGCTATCGGCTTTCGTGTCGTCGAATGGTCGGCTTTGATCCGCCTTTGTCGTTTTCTTTACAGGAAAGCCAAGCAGCCGGATTTGATGGCGGAAAATTTAAGGTACTGGCCGGGTCCAAAAATTAGAACAGGACGACAGGGAGCAGAAACTATCAGGAGGATAGGGAGGACAATCTTTACATCACAGTTACGGCAGGCCGCGAAAGGCGTTTGAGACGCGCCGTATCGGGTGCCGCTGCCGCAAGCGATTTTGCGCAAGGCTACGCAAGGCAATTGGGACGACGAAAGCGCTATCGGCTGCCCGTCATTCTTGATGGTAGCGCGCCATTCCGCCTTCACGCCCGGACAAAACCGGCTGCTCGCGCATACGGTTTGCTCTGATCCAGATGACCAGCTTCCGCTCTCCGCTGCCGAATGGCGGCGGCGTGATCTGCTGCGTCGTTGCCTTCATCAAATAACGAATTTCCCGACCGTATTGTGGTGAGAGACACAATGCGATGGGCTTCCTTTTTTCTCTGAAAACAGAAAAGACCCAAGAAAATGAATACAGCAAGGAAAATAACCTGGAAGAATTACTTCGGCGTGTCTTCCGTTAATATTTTTATTGCCACCACGCAGAACGTTTTATCTGCATGGTTGATGTATTACTACACAACATATGCCGGTTTGTCGATAATGGCGGTGGGGACCCTGTTTGCGATCAGCAAACTGGCCGGGGCCTTTTTCTCTCTGTTCTTCGGTGAACTGTCGGACAAATTTGGCCAGACCCGCCTCGGGAAAAAATTCGGACGTCGACGCTTCTGGCTTCTCGCCATCATTCCTGTCCACACCATCCTCTTTCCGTTGGTGTGGCTCCCGGGCATGGGGGTGGCTTACTACTATTTCATCTACATTCTCTATAATTGCGTGCTGCGTGTTCCGCAGATCATCATCCCCACTTTGACAACGGAGATGACCACGGATTCGACCGTGCGCGCCAAGATCGAGGGTATGAAGCAGGCCGTTGGGGCGATCGCCACCACGGCGCTTTCGGCGCTGCCCGGCATCATGTTCCTCTATTTCGGCAAGGATCTGGCTGCCTTCACCTGGACCATGATCATTTGTGACGTTCTGGCCTGCGTGGCATTGTTCCTGCAATACAAGTGGAGCTTCGAACGGCCGGCGGAGGAACTGCATTTCACCCCGGGCCGAAGCGCCTTGCAGGAAATGAAGTTGATGTTCCGCGATCTGGGTTCCACGCTACGGGTCCGTGCATTTCGTCAGTTGCTGGCCATGTTCGTTGCGCAGATCTCGGAGCGTACCATCTCCGGATACGTCAATACCTATTTCATCATCTTCGTCATGTTGATGAGCCCAACCGTCGTTGCCGGTGCCAACAGCGTCGCTTACCTTTTAGGCCTGCTGTTTCTGTCCTTTTTCCTCTGGTACACGATCAAGACTGACGGTGCGACCTCGTTCCGCCTTGGCGCATGGGTAACGCTGCTTGTCTTTGCCGCTTTCGCCTGGCTGGCACTGGTACGCCCGCCCCACGCGGAGATCTGGCTGATCGGTCTGACGATCGTCTTGAATTTCGGCAAGACCGGCATTGCCAACGCGTCTTTCTACCTGATGTCATTCATTCCCGATGTCGACGAAATGGTCACCCGCGAACGGCGTGAAGCTCTGTTCTCCGGCGTGTTCAACTTTGTCGATACCGTCATTCAGGCATCGATCATGTTTACCCTCGGTCTGGTCTTGTCAGCCACCGGCTTTCAGCAGGGCGTGGATGTCCAGCCGGAATCCACCGTTACCAGTATCATCGCCATCTACACCTGCGTGCCATTCTGCTTCGGGCTATGGGGCATCATCGTTTCCAAGCGCTTCAAGCTCAACCGCGAGAACCACCTGATCGTGCTGCAGGAAATTGCACGCCTCAAAAATGGCGGTGACCGCAGTGCGGTTGATCCGCAGACCCGCGCAACTGTCGAACTGCTGACCGGTCTTCCCTATGAGCAATGCTGGCAGGAACCAGCTGCGGCGACGGAACACCATGTGGCGGCTGCCGCAGCACGCTGATGCCCGCACTGAAAGGAATGGACAAATTATGATGGCTGAACCAGACGACTTTCCGACAGCAAAGGACGGCATTCCGGTCGCATGGCATGACGAGGTGACGGGAAAGACGATTATCCGGCTGTCGGCGCAAGCGGGCACGTCCTCCCTCTATTTCCATCAGCATGCCTATAGCCATGATGGACAACACATGGTCGTCAGCCGACCTGACGGAATTGGCGTGATCGAACTGGCTAGTCGGCGCAACAGCCTCATTCTGGCCGACCCAGGCGCCGAAGTGCTGATGGTCGGCAGACAAACTTCGCGGCTTTGGTACATTGATGGCAATGGTCCGAGCCGTGAAGTGCGCACTATTGACCTCGAGGGCCGACAGCAGCGAAGCCACTATCGGCTGTCGCCATCCGAGGCGGTCTTCGCGGTCAACGCCGATGAAACGCTGCTGCTCGGAAGCGAGACCCATGAGGGCAGGGCGTTCAACGACGAGTTTACCTCCGGTTCATCTGAGGCGGCGGGAGGCAAGGCCAATCCACAGGGTGAGTGGATGGTCGATAGCGACATGTACCATCCCGTCACGGGCCAGCGGCTGACATTCGCGGAACAGAAAGAGGTGCATATCAATCGGAGACTGGAGAGACGCCTTCCGATGACCATCTTCGTCGTCGATCTAAAGACCGGTCTGCGTCGCAATGTCTACCATGCCACCGACTGGCTGAACCACCTGCAGTTTTCCCCCGCCGACCCGCAGCAGATCATGTTCTGCCACGAAGGTCCGTGGCACAAGGTGGACCGCATCTGGACAATGCGCCTGGGCAATGATCCTTGCGTGCCGCTTCGTGTGCATTCACGCAGCATGAACATGGAGATCGCCGGGCACGAATTCTTCGGCCATGACGGTCAAACCATCTGGTACGATCTCCAGACGCCGCGAGGCGAAGTCTTTTGGCTGGCGGGCTACGAACTTGAGAGCGGAAGGCGGCATTGGTACGCCCTGGAGCGGGACTTCTGGTCGGTTCATTTCAACGTGTCACCCGACGGCAGTTGCTTCGCCGGCGATGGGGGTGACGAAGAGATGGTTGCTCATGCCAAGGACGGAAAATGGATCTCGCTATTTGTCCCCGAGGCAATTCCGGATGTGGCGGGAATCTCTGCAGACAATGCCGGCGAGCTGATCAACCCTGGCGTGCTGCGCGCTGTGCGCTTGGTCGATATGAAGCGCCATAACTACCGGCTGGAGCCGAACCTCTCCTTCACTCCCGACGGGAAGCGCCTGGTGTTTCGCTCAAACATGCATGGTGACGTGCACACCTATGCCGTGGATGTCGGTTAGCGCGTCGACCTGAAAAAAAACGGGACTGAGCGATTTTGCTCAGCCCCGCTTGTCGTAATCTTTATTGTTCGCTGAAAGACCGGAGGTCTGGTTGAAAGGGGTTATCCCTTAGAGCCGATCCTGCTTTCGGTGCCAGCGATCAACCGCTCGATATTGGTCTTGTGTTTTACCCAGGAAATCACGGTCATGACGGCCATCACGGCCGCAATCTTGGGCTCTTGTATGAACCACAGCACAACGGGGACAATAAGCGTCGCCACCAGAGCGGAAAGCGACGAATATTTGCTGAGCTTGGCGATCGTCAGCCACACTACGGCAAAGACCAGTACCATCCATGGCGCAACGCCAAGCAGGGTGCCGATATAGGTGGCAACGCCCTTGCCGCCCTTGAAGCCGAGCCAGACTGGATAGAGATGGCCGATGAAGGCTGCAAAGCCTGCCAGCAACCCGGCTTCGAAACCAAAGAAATGCCAGCCGATGAGTGCCGCGACCGTCGCCTTCAGCGCATCGAGCAGAAGCGTCGCTGCGGCGAGTTTCTTGTTGCCGGTGCGCAGTACATTGGTTGCGCCGATGTTCCCCGACCCAATCGAGCGGATATCGCCAAGGCCTGCCGCACGCGTTAGGAGAAGGCCGAAAGGGATCGAGCCGAGCAGATAGCCCAGGATCAGCGCGCCGGCTGCGATCGGCAGGGTGATCTGCCAGTTGAAGAGTTCGCTCACGCTCGGCCCCCATCGATTGCATGCACGCATTTGCCGGCCACATAGGTGGCGACCGCGCGGCCGGAAAAGCGCGCTTCGTCGAACGGCGTGTTCTTCGACCGCGAGATGATCGCATCCTTGGAAACGATCCAGGGATCATCGAGATCGATCAGTGTGATGTCGGCCTTCGCTCCCACTTTCAGCGTGCCTGCGTTGAGGCCGAATATCCGTGCGGGGCGTGTCGACATGGCGTCGATCAGCCGCATCAGTGGCACGCGTCCGTCATGATGCAGGCGAAGTGCTGCCGACAGCATCGTCTCCAGCCCGATCGCGCCATCGGCGGCATCGGCAAACGGAAGACGTTTGGTGTCGACGTCCTGCGGATCGTGCGACGACACGATGATGTCGATATCACCGGCAGCCAGGGCATCGGCCATGGAGATGCGATCGTCCTCTGTTCTGAGAGGCGGCGACAGCTTGAAGAAGGTGCGGTATTCGCCGATGTCGTTTTCATTGAGCGAAAGGTGATTGATCGAAATGCCGCAGGTGACATTGGCGCCGCGCGACCGGGCAACCTTCATCGCCTCGACCGATTCCGGCACCGAGATCTTGGCTGCGTGGTATTTGGCTTTGGTGAGAGCCGCGATCCTCAGATCACGTTCCAACGGAATGATTTCTGCTTCCTTCGGCACGCCGGACAGGCCGAGCCAGCTGGCAAACAGCCCTTCGTTCATCACCCCGTTGCCGAGATGTTTTTCTCTGAGCTCGAGCGAAATCACCGCATCGAACTCCCGCGCGTAGGTCATTGCGCGGCGAAGCAGCAGCGAGTCGGAAAGAGCATGTCGGCCATTGGTGAAGGCGACGGCGCCGGCTTCCTGCAGCAGGCCGAATTCGGTCATCTCCTTGCCTTCGAGCCCTCTGGTCAGGGCGGCAGCGGCATGAACGTTGACGAGTGCCTTGTCGCGAGCGGTCTTGTGAACGAATTCGACGAGCGCGATATCGTCGATCACCGGATCGGTCTCCGGCATCATGATGAAGGAGGTGACGCCGCCGGCAGCCGCCGCACGGCTGGCCGATTCGATCGTTTCTGTATGCTCGGCACCCGGTTCGCCGACATAAACGCGGGCATCGACCAGCCCGGGTGTGGCAACCAGACCCTGGCAGTCGCGGACGCTCGCGCCGTGCGGTACGCCCTGATTCAGGGCGTCTTTGCCGCAAGCAAGGATATGTCCGTCTTCGCCGATGATGATCGTACCTGTCTCGTCAAGATTGCGCGACGGATCGAGGATGCGGACATTTTTGAGAACGGTTGATTTCATGCGCGTTCTCCCTGGTTGGATGTGAGAAGCGTCTCCATCACGGCCATACGCACCGCGACCCCCATTTCGACCTGCTGCTCGATGACGCTCTGCGGGCCGTCTGCGACCTCGGAGGCGATCTCGACGCCGCGGTTCATCGGACCTGGATGCATGACGAGCGCATCTTCCTTGGCCGCCTTCAGTTTTTCCGCATCAAGCCCGTAGAAGTGGAAGTATTCGCGAACCGACGGCACGAACGAACCGGCCATGCGTTCGCGCTGCAGGCGCAACATCATCACGACATCGGCATTCTTCAGGCCGTCTTCCATGGAGTGGAAGACTTCCACGCTCATGTCACGGATGCCCGATGGGAGAAGGGTGGAAGGAGCAACAACACGGACGCGGGCACCCATGGCGTTGAGAAGGATGATGTTCGAGCGGGCGACGCGCGAGTGCAAGACATCGCCGCAGATCGCCACCGTGATACCGGTCAGCGTACCCTTGGCGCGGCGGATCGTCAGTGCGTCGAGCAGCGCCTGGGTCGGATGTTCATGCTGGCCGTCGCCGGCATTGACCACCGAGCAGGCGACCTTCTGGGCAAGAAGCGCTGCCGCACCGGCGGAAGAATGGCGAAGCACCAGCACGTCGGGGCGCATGGCGTTCAGCGTCATCGCCGTATCGATCAGCGTTTCGCCTTTTTTTACCGATGAATTGCCGACCGACATGTTCATCACGTCCGCGCCAAGCCGCTTTCCGGCAAGTTCGAAGGACGATTGCGTGCGCGTCGACGCCTCGAAGAAAAGGTTGATCTGGGTAAGGCCGCGTAGGGTGGACGTCTTTTTCTCCCGCTGCCGGGAAATCTTCACGGCCTCGTCGGCCTTGTCGAGAAGATAGGTGATGTCCTGTTCTTTGAGACCCTTGATGCCGAGGAGGTGGCGATGAGGGAAGAAGACCATTGGGCGTGTCTCCGCTTGCGTTCGGCGGTCTATAAGGTTTGGGGGGGCAAGCTGCAAGCGGCATGGTGCATTATACCATCCCACTTTCTTCATTCTGCCTGTGTTTTGGCAGGCGGAAACGGCCATTTGTTGAGAAGCCCAATTTAGGGTCGTGCGCCCGTTCCCACTCCCGTTAACTTCCGCTAGAAGCGGAGCATGAACGAGTTAAGCCGCGCCGAAGAAAAATTCGCCGAATTGAACCAGCCTGCGCCCTGGTCCGGCATCAATGCCTATCGCTCCGATCCGCTTCTGGTCGATTTGACGGGTGGGCTCAATCGCGTCATTCGCGAGGAATACGACCAGCTCGGACGTTACGTGACGTCGCCAGAAGCGCAGGAGCTGGCGCGTATGGCGAACGAAAACCCGCCGAAGCTGAAGACCCACGGTCCGCGCGGCGAGCGTCTCGATGTAACCGAATTCCATCCTGCATGGCATGCGCTGATGCGCCGTTCGATGCAGACGGGCCTTCATTCCTCCATATGGGAAAACATCCCGGAAGCGAAGGGCAGCGAACACAAGGCGCGTGCGACCCGATTCTATCTGACAGCGCAGCTTGAAAGCGGCCACCTTTGCCCGTTGACCATGACCAGCGCTTCCGTTGCAGCCCTGATGGCGTCGCCACGGGTGCAAAAGGAATGGGCTCCGAAAATCCTGTCGCGCAAGTATGATTCAACAAATCGTCCGGCCATGCAGAAAAGCGCGATCACGCTCGGCATGGGCATGACGGAAAAGCAGGGCGGCACCGATGTGCGCGCCAACCGCTCCTCTGCCGAGCGGGTAGGTGAGGGCATCTATCGCCTGAATGGCCACAAATGGTTCATGTCAGCACCGATGAGTGACGGTTTCGTCATGCTGGCAAAGACCAAGGATGATATCAGCTGCTTCCTCGTTCCCCGTCTTCTGGAAGACGGTTCGGCCAACGGTCTGCAGTTCCAGCGACTGAAGGACAAAATTGGTAATCGCTCCAACGCGTCGGCCGAAGTCGAGTTCTCCGATGCATTCGGTTATCTGCTCGGTGAACCGGGTGCGGGTATTCGCACCATCCTCGATATGGTCACGCTCACGCGGCTTGATTGCGCAGTCGCTTCTGCTGGTATCATGCGCGCATCGCTCGCCGAGGCCGTTCATTTCACCCGCGGCCGCAATGTGTTCGGCCGCAAGCTCGTCGATCAGCCTTTGATGACGCGCGTGCTTGCCGATATGGCATTGGACGTTGCTGCAGCGACGGCGCTCGGTTTCCGTCTTGCCGAAGCCTTCGATCGCGCCGCCGGCAATCCGGCGGACGCGGCCTTTGCCCGCGTCATGACCCCGGTCGTCAAATATTTCAACTGCAAGATCGCCCCGTCGCTGATCTACGAGGCAATGGAATGCCTCGGTGGCAACGGTTACGTCGAGGAACGCCCGATCGCGCGTCACTACCGGGAAGCACCGGTCAACGCGATCTGGGAAGGCTCCGGCAACGTCATGGCGCTCGATGTCCTGCGCGTCCTCTCACGCGGTCGCGACCTGTTCGAACTGGTGCTCTCCGGTTTCGAGCGGGATCTGGGGGCATCCGGCCGCAAGACGATCGAGGTTCTGAGGGCCGCCATGGCGCTTTGCGAACGGGATGAGGGCGCGGCGCGCCTGCTTGTCGAGCAACTGGCGCTTGCCGCCGGTGCCGCCGAATTGGCGCGCCTGGGCGCCGGCAAGATTGCCGATGCCTATCTCGAAACCCGTCTGGCTGGTGGCTGGCGCTCGACCTACGGCATGCTCGATGCCCGTTTCGACGCCAGCTATATCGTCGACCTTCTTTATCCGCCGGCAGCGTAGTTCGCGACGAACATCGCGACCGGAATGGAGAAGAAGGCGAGCGCCGTCTGCACGGTTGCGGCTGCAGCGTAAAAATCTGCGTCGCCGCCCATCTGCTTGGCAAGCACATAGCCATTCATCGCGGTAGGGACTGCGGCGCTGAGGGCGAGCAGCGCCAGATTGGTGCCGGTAAGTCCGACCGCAAGGCCGACTGCGATGGCGAGAGCCGGAAATACGACCAGTTTCATGACTACGGCCGACAGCACGCCGATGCTCGGCTTCAGCGCATCCGCCACCTTGAGACCTGCTCCGACCGTGATCAGGCCGAGGCTGAGGGAAGCCTGCGACAACATCTCGACCGTTGCCATCACCGGCCGATAGAGCGGCAAGCCGATCAGGTTGATGCCGATGCCGAGAATGGTCGCGATGATCATCGGGTTGCTGATGATCTTGATCGCGATGGCGCGATAGTCGCGTTTCTGCCCGGAGAATACGGCAAGTACCGCGATGCTTCCGGCATTGACCGGAACGATGACCGCTGCCATGACCATGCCGACCACCACCAGCCCATGTGCGTCATAAGTCTTGGCCGCGATTGCGAGCGCCATGAAGCCGTTCCAGCGCGTCGACGTCTGATAGAGCGAGGTGAAGGTGGATGGCGTCATCCGGCCACGTTTGAGAACCGGCCATGAGGCGAGCACGACGATGGACATCGTGGTGAAGGCAAGGATGGCGATCAGGCTGACATGGATGCTGCTTGCGTCCGAGAAATCGGCCTTTGCCATGGTCTGAAAGAGAAGGGCGGGAAACAGCACATAATAGCTGCATTGCTCCATCCCCTCCCAGAAGTTGCCGTTGATGACAGTTGTCCGCTTGAGGCCGATGCCGAGAAGGACAAGCAGGAAGACGGGTAAAATGCTTTCGAATATGGTCAGCATGAGCCGGGGGCGCGCTTATCAGTTTATGTGTTATTCCTCCCGTGCGACACTCTGCATGTAATCCTTGGCAAGGCAATGGCCGCAATTCTGTGCATCATGTCGCAACGCGCTTGCTGCTCGCCGGCCGTGGGATTATCGCCTATGCTGTGTTTCTTGAAGAATAGGCCGACGATGCTGCAGATCCCCGAGATGACCGCGCAACAGAACCAGCCATTACGGCCGCGCAATCGCGCCAATACCGAGCGTGCGATTTTTCTGGCGGCGCGTGACCTCCTGTCCGAACACGGTTTCCAGGGTTTCGGGATCAACGCGGTGGCGCGTCGTGCCGGCTGCGACAAGCAACTCATCTACCGCTATTACGGCGGGCTCGATGGTTTGCTCGATGCGATCGGCGAAGAGCTCGGCAGCTGGGTGAGCGACAAGATTCCGCAGGATACCGGCGGCATGTTCGTCCTCACCTATGGCGACCTGATGGAAAAGCTCTCCATGTATTTCATGGAAGCACTGCGCGACGATCCACTGGTCTGCAAGATTGTTGCCTGGGAAGTCTCTCAGGACACGCCGCAGGTTCGTCGCCTTTCCGAGTCGCGCATGAAGGCGCTCGGCAAATGGCTGGAGCGGATGCAGGGCAATCTGAAGCCGCCGAAAGGCGTCGATACCGCCACGACCAATGCGCTCCTATTTGCGTCCATCCAGCATCTGGTGATTTCCGCTTCGGTAAGCGGCCAGTTCGCAGGCGTTCCGCTGAAGACGGAAAAGGACTGGGAAAAGGTGGCTGCCGCGGTGCGCCGCCTCGTTCGGGCCATATACGGCTGATCCAAACCATTATTGTCCACAGTCACACCTCGGAAATTAACCATAACCATGGGTTTCCGTTGCGCTGAACTGCTGCGTCTTTAGGCTGGTTAATGTATTGTTAACCGAGTTTCGTAAGACAAATGCCAGCTGTGGTAACATTTCTCAGAGAGCGCCTTTTGCTGATCGTCCTGACGGGGGCTTTCGCCGCATTGGCGCTCAACATCGCGGTCCCCGCGTTGGTGCTGAGTGTTATGGCGCTGTCGAGATGGGTTGTCTCGGCGGATTTGGGTCTGGCAGAGCTTGAAGGTAAGGCCGCATGAAGTGGTTCTTGATACTCTGGGCAGGTCCGGTCGCTCTACTGTCGAGCTGGTACGGCTTATCCTATTATGACATGAGCTTCGGCTTTTTCATGCTGACGCGGCACACCCACGATCTCGTCTTCGAGGTCTATGGAAACATCCTCGGCATTCCGCCCGAAACCATCCCGCCACTCGTTGCAAGGGCGATTGCGTTCGATAGCCTGATCGTCTTTGCGATCATCGCCTTCAGAAAGCGCAAGGCGATTGCTGCCTGGTGGCGCAAGCGTCAGTCTTCGAAGGAAGACGTCGTTGCCGTACGCAGAGACGAGAGCCTGTCCAGCGCCCCCTGAAGAATGAAGCTTGCCGCAGCCGAATCGATCCGTTCGGCCCGCTTGGCGCGAGAAACGTCCATTTCCAGCAAGGCCCTTTCAGCCGCGACGGTCGAGAGCCGTTCGTCCCAGTAGACAAAGGGCAGGGCGGTCTTGTCCGACATGGAACGCACGAAGGCGCGGGTCGCCTGAACGCGAGGGCCCGCCGAGCCATCCATGTTCATCGGCAGGCCGATGATGAAGGCCGCGACCTTTTCCTTTTCCGCAAATGCCAGAAGCACTTCGGCGTCCTGCGTGAATTTCACTCGCTTGATCACCGGCCGTGGTGAAGAAAAACGACGGCCGAGATCAGACATGGCAAGCCCGATCGTTTTCGTGCCGAGGTCGAGCCCGGCAATTGCCTGGTTCGGCTGAAGTGCCTCGGCGAGTTCCTCGATCGTCAATGTTGCCATGTCTTTTCAGTCCTGAACTTTAATTCTTCTTGCGCACGAACTCGGTGCGCAACACCAGTCCCTTGATCGTATCATGACGGCAGTCGATTTCTTCCGGATTATCCGTCAGGCGGATCGAGCGGATGACCGTGCCCTGTTTCAACGTCTGGCCGGCACCCTTGACCTTCAGATCCTTGATCAGCGTGACAGCGTCGCCATCCGCGAGCACATTGCCGGCGCTGTCATACACAGCCGAAGCTGCGGCCGCCTTTGCTGCTGCTTCCGAAGCAGGCAGCCATTCGCCTGTCGCTTCGTCATAGATATATTCGTCGTCATTACCGGCCATGTTTTTTCCTTGAACGTTATGAAAATCGTTCCGCTGCCGATATTCCTCGTAGAAGGTAGCAACGGCCTGGCGTCGCTTAGCTTACGCTTCCATCGCTTGCAACCGCTGCCGGAAAGCTTCTCTACTTCTGGTCTGTCGCCAGACCGCCAGAATGGAGTAGAGGTCGAAGAGCGTTGCCGCAGGCACGAACCACCTTATATTCGCCCCTCATATTCCCCTGTATTTCGAGGAGTTCCCCCATGAAGATCACCTGGCTCGGCCATGCCGCGTTCCGTATCGAGACCGCCAAGGCGAAAATTCTGATCGATCCCTTCCTCAGCTATAACCAGCCATTTGCTGATGCCGGCTTGAACATCAAGGATGTCAGCGAAGGTGTCACCCATATCCTGCTCACCCACGGCCACGCGGACCATGTCGGCGACACGGTTGCGATTGCCAAGGAGAAGGGTGCCGTGGTTCTTGCCAATGCCGATCTCGGCTCATGGCTCGGCACCAAGGGCGTCGAAAAAATTGAGATGGGAAATACCGGTGGTACCGTCGGTTTCGATGGTTTTACCGCTACCTTCACCCAGGCACTGCACTCCTCCGGTCAGGTCGATGAAATGGGTGTGGCCCATTCGCTCGGCTCGGCCAATGGCCTGATGCTGCATTTCGACGATGAGTTTTCGGTTCTCCACATGGGCGATACCGACATCTTCACCGACATGGGCCTGATCAACGAGTTGCATCAGCCCGATATCGGCATCGTGCCGGTGGGTGATCGCTTCACCATGGGCGGCGCGGTGGCGGCTCTCGCCTGCCAGCGCTTCTTCGATTTCAAGCACGCCATCCCCTGCCATTACGGTACGTTCCCGATCATCGACCAGACGCCGGAAAAATTCGTCAAGGGCATGGAAGGCAGCCGCACCCGTGTCGAGACGCCGACACCGGGCACGGTACTGAGCTACGATTGAATATAAAAAAGCCATGCCGGCAGGACCGGCATGGCATGCATTTCTCTTGAGGTCGTTGGTTCAGGCCGGCTGAGCGTCGGTACGAACGCCCGGCTCACGTGTCCTGGAAGCCGAGGCCCCGGCAGACAGCTGTTGTGCGAACTGGCTCACGGCCTCAACGCGGCGGGTGAGACGCGGGTACAGCGAGAAGATGTGCAGGAAGAAACCGGCGATCGACGGCACCATGCGCTCCTGTGCCTCGAAGGCTGCCGGGTTCATCTGCGCGTTCAGCTTGACGCTGCCGCATGCCAGCATTTGCAATGCGGTGCGAGAAGCCTGCAGGTTGCGGCAGACGATCAGGCCGACGCGGTCGCAGGTCAGCTCGCGACCTCGGGAATAGGCCTGGGCGAGAAACGGCACGATATAGGCCGGAAGCCGCAGGATGCCCGGCACGGTGTCGAGGTGGCCGGCGACGTGATGGCCGAGCTCATGGCCGATCACAAATTTCACCTGCTCGTCATTGTCGGCATCGATCAGCTGAGACGTCAGCCAAATATAGCGCTTGCGACCGACCAGTGTCAGCGCCATGGCGTTCATGACGCCGCTGGAATTGTAGACGAAAGCCTGCGGAGCTTCCTTCAGGCCAAGTGCCTTTGCACCGTCCTGGACCATTGCATGAATATGTGGAAACTGCTGTTCGCCGACCATCACGTAGTGGCCGATCATGTAGGCGCGTACGAGTGCGCGTCCTACGAAGCTGATGAACCAGAAGATCGCGATAGAGACCGCTACCATGAAAACGATGGCAACGCTTTGAAGCATCGCGACGGCTATGATTGCAATTGCAGCGATTGCCCAGATCAGGATGCCGATCACCAGCATTACGCTGCCGTATAGCTTCTCCTTGGAATGGCGAACTTTCGAGATTTTGAAATCCATGGATTACCCTCTCCATATATATGATTTTTTTATTCAAGTATTTGCGAGTCCCGATTAATCAGTGACTGATTGAAAAGGAAGGGAAAAAATCTGCAACCTACGGGAAATTTGCAACTATCAATCCATGTGGATTGAAACTTGGCAGGCTGCGGGCAGTGTACGCCGTTCATTGGATTTACCGCGCTACCCGAGGCTTAGGCAGTTGCGAAGGTCGTGCATGGCCATTATAGCGAAGTAGATTTTTATTGCCCGGAGTTGAGCCATGTCCGTCGATCTCGCCACCGTAAAGCGCGTTGCGCGCCTTGCCCGCATTGCCGTCACTGAAGACGACGCCAATCGCATGGTCGGCGAGCTGAATGGTATCATCAATTTCGTCGAGCAATTGGGCGAGGTCGATGTGACCGGCGTCGAGCCGATGACGTCTGTCACGCCGATGGACATGCGCAAGCGCGTTGACGCCGTGACCGATGGCGACAAGGCCGACGACATCGTTGCCAACGCGCCGTCCACCGATCGCAATTTCTTCCTGGTGCCGAAGGTCGTTGAATAAGCCGCTTTTCAAAGCGCTTCCGACCCTCTCCACGCATTCGAACATTTTGAAGAGCCCATGACCGAACTCACCAGCCTCACCATTGCCGAAGCCCGCGAAAAGCTCGCCTCGAAGGAAATCACCTCGGTCGAATTGACCAAGGCCTATGTCGACGCGATCGACGCATTCAACGGCACGTTCAACGCCTACATCACCACCACGCCGGAAAAGGCGATGGACATGGCCAAGGCTTCCGACGAACGCCGTGCATCCGGCAAGGTCGGCGCGCTGGAAGGCATTCCGCTCGGCATCAAGGACCTGTTCGCCACCGAAGGCATCCACACCCAGGCTTGCTCCCACATTCTCGACGGCTTCAAGCCGAAATACGAATCGACCGTCACCCAGAACCTCTGGGATGATGGCGCCGTCATGCTCGGCAAGCTGAACATGGACGAATTCGCCATGGGCTCGTCGAACGAGACCTCCTTCTACGGCCCGGTCATCAACCCGTGGAAGGCTGAAGGCTCGAACCAGCAGCTCGTTCCGGGCGGTTCCTCCGGCGGTTCGGCCGCAGCCGTTTCTGCCCATCTCTGCGCCGGCGCTACAGCAACCGACACCGGCGGCTCGATCCGCCAGCCGGCAGCCTTTACCGGCACCGTCGGCATCAAGCCGACCTACGGCCGTTGCTCGCGTTGGGGCACGGTCGCCTTTGCATCCTCGCTCGACCAGGCAGGTCCGATCGCTCGCGACGTGCGTGATGCCGCGATCATGCTGAAATCGATGGCATCCGTCGACAAAAAGGACACGACGTCTGTCGATCTGCCGATCCCGGATTACGAGGCGGCGCTTGGTCAGTCGGTCAAGGGCATGAAGATCGGCATTCCGAAGGAATATCGCGTCGACAACATGCCGGAAGAGATCGAGGCGCTCTGGCAGCAGGGTATCGCCTTCCTCAAGGATGCCGGTGCCGAGATCGTCGACATCACCCTGCCGCACACGAAATACGCGCTTCCGGCCTATTACATCGTCGCCCCGGCAGAGGCCTCGTCCAACCTTGCCCGTTATGACGGCGTCCGTTACGGCCTGCGTGTCGACGGCAAGGACATTGCCGACATGTATGAAAAGACCCGCGCCGCCGGCTTTGGCACCGAGGTCAAGCGTCGTATCATGATCGGCACCTACGTTCTTTCGGCCGGTTATTACGATGCCTATTACCTGCAGGCGCAGAAGGTCCGTACGCTGATCAAGCGCGACTTCGAGACCGTCTTTCACGCAGGCGTCGACGCGATCCTGACGCCGGCCACGCCATCGTCCGCCTTCGGCATCGCTGACGAAAATCTCGCAGCCGATCCGGTCGCCATGTACCTGAACGACATCTTCACGGTGACGGTGAACATGGCCGGTCTTCCGGGCATCGCCGTTCCCGCCGGCCTCGACAAGAAGGGCCTGCCGCTTGGCCTGCAGCTCATCGGCAAGCCGTTTGAGGAAGAAACACTCTTCCGCACCGCCCATGTCATCGAACAGGCTGCCGGCAAGTTCACGCCGGCCAAGTGGTGGTAAGCGGACTTAAAATTCGGAAAATGACTGTCGCCGATCACATTGTGGTCGGCGAAGTCGGTTTTGCGGCCTGGAATTCCAGCGATGCCTTCAAAGGCGTTGAACTTTCAGCCGACGTGCTGGAGCGGACCCGCAAAGCCTACGAGATCTTCGCCGGCGAAACCAAGGGCGAAGTCTGGATTGCTGATCTCTATGGCGAGGTCGTCGGCTGGTCAGCCCGGGATGGCGCACCAAACTACATTTCCGATGTCTGGGTTTCGCCGGATCACCAGGGCAAAGGGATAGGCAAGGCTCTGGTCCTGCATTCGATCGACCGCATCAAGGTGGAAGGTTACGCCACTGCCACCATCCACACGCATGCCAGAAACGTTGGTGCCATCAGGCTCTACCAGCGCTGCGGCTTTACGATCGTCTGGCGCGGCACGGAATATTCCAAAAGCATGGGAATGGACCTGGAAAAGGTTCATCTGGAACAGTCATTGACCTGACCAATCGCTGAGGGGATTGCAATGAATTCCGAATTGATTTCGTTGATCGCAGCTTTCGACGGCTTGGCCGCTGCCGGTTTTACAGTGAGTGCCGAGTGGGAAGAGGTGCATGATCTCTGCCAGCGGCACGAAGGCGAACAGGTTTTCGATTGGGGGCATGCTCTCTGCCACCGTATTGAAGGTGACGACTGGAATGCCGATTACTGGTATCGCCGTGCAAGCAAGCGGCGTATGGGCGCTATCGGCGAAGAATGGGCGGCCATGAGGGCGGAACTGTCTGCTACTTGAGATGCGCGAGGTTCGCCGCGCGCCATATGGCGACGCGCGGCGGAATCTACTGCTTTACCGGTTGTCTTGCTCGGCTCTCACCAGAACCAGACCTCTTTCTGTGATCCGGTATGGCTTTCCAGCCTGAGATCTGATCGCCTTCTTCTGCTTCAGCTTGCGGAAGGTGATGAGATCGAGAGCCGAAAAGATCCAGCCTTCGCGGGTGATCAACTGGAGTTTCTCTATTCTGTGATTTTCGTCACGGGTGATTTCGATCCTGCCGCCCTGGGCGAGCAGGTGCAGAATGCGCTGTTCGGCGCGGGAAATGCCCATTGTTTCGATGTCCGGAGATGCGCTTGACTGAAAGCGCGCAAAAACGTGTCCGACACCCGTGAAGGTGCCGGGGCTTGCGTTTTTGTCTGGGCCAGTCGCCTGACGGCTACCGGCCCCTTAACGGGCCTCTTGGGACGAGAACATCAAAACTCCATGAATGCTCTTTCCGGTTAAACGCCTTGCGGGCGGCGGTCAAGTTTTGCAACCGTCGCGGTGCTTGCTACCAGGCACAAAAAAAACGCGCCGGTTGCCCGACGCGTTTTCAGTTTCGGAATGATCGCTCCGCTCAGTCGAGCGTGTAGGCGATGACCGAATCGCCGGGCGTGGTGCCAAGCGAGCCGTGGCCACCAGCGGCAACCACGATATACTGCTTGCCGTCCTTGCCGCGATAGGTCATCGGCGTTGCCTGACCACCGGCCGGAAGAGCCATTTTCCACAGCACTTCACCGGTCTGCATGTCGTAACCGCGGATCGAGTCGTCGAGGGCTGCTGCCGTGAAGGCAACGCCGCCGGCGGTCGTCAGCGTTCCGCCATGGGCGAGCATGCCCATTTCGAACGGGATCGGGAACTTGATGCCTGCAAACTGCTGGCCGGCCACCGTACCGTTGCGATATTTCCAGGCGGTCTTGCCGGTCTTCAGGTCGACGCCGACACGCACACCCCAGGCGGGGGCATTGCACGGAGCGTTGAGCGCCGAACGGAAGTGCTGGATCGATACGGCATAAGGGCCGCCGAGGTTTTCGTTGCCCGGCTTGGATTCGCCGCCCGAGTTATCTCCGCCGAACACGCGCTTGTTGAGGTCGCCTGCCTGACGCGGATAGAGCTTGTAGAGATAGGCAAGATATTGCGGCGTGCCGATCAGCCACTTGTTGACCGGGTCGATCGCGACAGAACCCCAGTTGAACACGCCGATATTGCCCGGCCATACGAGCGAACCGGTCGTTGTCGGCGGCGTCCACGGATTGCCGTCATAACGATACTGGTTGTAGGTCGTGCGGCATGCCATCTGGTCGAACGGCGTTGCGCCCCACATGTCGGCTTCGCGCAGCGGTGCCGGTGTGAAGTTGAGCGAGGACATCGGCTGTGTCGGCGAAAGCTTCTCGCCGGCAATGTCGGTATCGGTGCTTACCGGCACTTCGCTGATCGGCAGGATCGGCTTGCCGTTGGTACGGTCGAGAACCCACAGATTGCCGATCTTGGTCGGAATGATGATCGCCGGTGTATCGATGCCATCCTTCGGCAGGTTCAGGAGAACCGGCTGGGAAGGATTGTCACGGTCCCAGAGGTCGTGATGCGATGTCTGGAATTTCCACTTCAGCTGACCGGTCTTCAGGTCGAGGGCTGCAAGCGCATCGACGAAGGCTTCCTGTTCGGGCGTGCGCGAAATGCCGACCTGGTCGGGAGATGCGTTGCCGAACGGGATATAGGCGAGGCCGAGAGTCTCGTCGGCTGCAAACTGCGTCCAGGCGACCACCGAGTTCGGTTCGTAATGTTCGCCGGGTGCAAGCGGAGCGGTGTCGTTCGGCTTGCTGGCGTCGAACTTCCACACGACCTTGCCGGTGCGCACGTCGAAGGCGCGGATGACGCCCGACGGATTGTTTTCATAGTAGTTGTCGGCAATCGCGCTGCCGAGGATGATCAGATCCTTGGTCACCAGCGGAGCGGAGGTCTGCTGATAGGTGGCGCGATTGGTATCGACCATGCCTTCCATCAGGTCGACATAACCGTCGGTGCCGAAGGTCTTGCACAGCTCGCCGGTATCGGCGTTGAGTGCAAACAGGCGGGCATCGACGGTCGAGGCAAGGATGCGGCGTGGGCACTCGGCAACCGCAGCAGTCGTTGCCGCCTGCTGTTCCGGCGTGCTGTCTGCGGGGCCGGTATAGGCCGTTGAATCGTTCCACGACACGCCGCGGCATGTCTGGTGCTGGTAGAACGGATCACGTTTCATCATCGGGTCGAACGACCAGCGCACCTTGCCGGTTTCCGGCTCGAGCGACTGGATGATGTTGTGCGGCGTGCAAAAATAGAGCGCGCCGTTCACTTTGATCGGCGTTGCTTCGAACGTGTATTCCTTGGAGTCCTGATCTTCCTTGCGCAGGTCGCCGGTGTGATGTTCCCAGGCGACCTTCAGGCCTTTGACGTTTTCAATATTGACGTCCTTCAGAGCCGAATAGCGCTGGCCGAGATTGGTGCCGCCATAGGCCGTCCAGTCGTCTGCCGGATAGGCAATACCGCTCGGATCGGTCGCAGCATCTACGGAAGCCGTCTTTTCAAGCTTCCCGGTAATCGAGAGCGGATCGTAGAACCAGGCGACGACGCCAAGAACGGCAATCACGGCGACGACGGCGCGCAGGGCAAAGACGCCATTCTTGAGCCTCGGTGCCCAGGGCTTCTGTGGGCGGTCACTCAGGCTGTTGGTAACGAAGGAGAGGCTCAGCAGCAGGCCGAGGAAAATGACCAGCGCTCCGCGGGGGATCCACTGCCACTTGTCGAAGCCGACTTCGTAAAGCGTCCAGATGAAGGTGACTGCCAGCGTCAGCGCATAGATCCAGAGACCGGCCTGGCGTCGCGCAATCAGCAATGCGCCCGAGACGATGAGGCCGAGGGCCATGATAACATAAAACGGGGAACCACCCGCCAGCGCCAGCTTTGCTCCATACCAGAGAATAGCCAGGCCAAGCAGAGCGGTGATAACCCCTCCGATACGAGACATCATTTCGATGTGCTCCTTTATTGGGTTCAGGAATTGCGGTCGAAAATTGAATTTGAGAGGGTCGAGCGACCTAAGTCGGTGCGGCGTAAGGCCGCGGCCCTACGATGAAGGAGGTAAGCCGCATAATTCTTGGACACAATGCTTTCAAAGTTGTGTTGTTGTGCGTTTTGTCAATTGCCAAGCAAGGTGCTGCAATTGAAAGTGGTTTTGTCGATGAAACGGCGGTACGGGACCATCTCGCTGGCCGGATTTCGCGCATCATGTTCTCTCGCCCGGGGAAAAAAGGCAGGTGACAGGGGAAAGAATGGCCACGACACGCAACGCACGGGAAGATGATGTCGATGTCCTGGCCGAAATCGGTTTTCGCGCTTGGGAGAAGGCGATGGAAGCGATCGGCGAGATGGCTGATATGCGAGCGAGCGCACGCGAAGCCTTCGCCAATTTCACCCGCTCCTCCTGGCTCACAATCACGGTGGTGGAGGAGTTCTCAACTGTTGCCGGATGGGCTGCGCGCGAGCATCTGGACGAACTGATCTCCGATTTCTGGATCGATCCGCAACATCAGGGACAAGGTCTGGGCAGAGCGCTGCTTGAGGAGGTCGAGGCCGAAATCCTCCGCCAGGGGTTCAAGAAAGCGCGTATCGAGACACATGCGCAGAACAATGAGGCTATCGGCTTTTTCGAAAAGCACGGCTACGCGATCCATTGGCTGTCAGTGGCCTATTCTCCTAAGATCGATCGCGACGTCCAGTCTGTCGGGCTGTCCAAGATGCTTGTCGATGTGCCGCCGCTGGCGATGTACGGTCAGGAATTCTAGCCGAGGCCAAGCTTTTCCAGCAGCGTGATTGCTGCCTCCGGTGCTGTTATCGCCACGACAAGCCATGCCATTTGCAGGACGAAGAACAAGGGCAAGGCGAAGTTGAAAGGCGGCTTGCGGGTCTTGTGGCGCAGCAGTCGCTGTGCCACGAGCGCGCCCGGGCCGCCGGCGGTAAACGCCATCAGCAGCAACGTCGATTCCCTGACGCGCCAGCTGCCGTTACGCGCCGCCCGCTTGTCCCACCAATAGACGCCGAATACGAGCGCGTTGTAGGCAACAACCAGTGCCGCCAGCGGCAGGATCGGGTTGATCCCCATGAAATTCTTCCTTCTGCCCGCCAGCCGCGGATGAACGGCGCGGCGAAGGCCCTCAAGTCTTGCGCCACCACGGCATTTGTTCTACCTCACGACTTCTAAGAATTCACGCATGAGACGAGCTCAAGATGACCCTAGTCGACGTCCGTACCCCTGACCCGAAACGCTTCATCCCCGGCGCCACCGGCGACTGGGAAGTGATCATCGGCATGGAGGTTCACGCTCAGGTCCTCTCCAATTCGAAACTGTTTTCCGGCGCCTCGACCGAATTCGGCAAGCCGGCCAACGGCAACGTATCGCTCGTCGATGCCGCCATGCCGGGCATGCTTCCCGTCATCAACGAGGAATGCGTAAAGCAGGCCGTGCGCACCGGTCTCGGCTTGAAGGCCCAGATCAACAAGCGCTCGATCTTCGACCGCAAGAACTATTTCTATCCGGACCTTCCGCAGGGCTACCAGATTTCGCAGTTCAAGGACCCGATCGTCGGCGAAGGCAAGATCGTGATTTCGCTCGGTCCGGATCGTCAGGGCCAGTTCGAGGATATCGAGATCGGCATCGAGCGTCTGCACCTGGAACAGGATGCCGGCAAGTCGATGCATGACCAGCATCCGACCATGTCCTATGTCGACCTCAACCGTTCGGGCGTCGCCCTGATGGAAATCGTCTCGAAGCCCGACATGCGCTCCTCTGACGAAGCCAAGGCTTACATGACCAAGCTGCGCTCGATCGTGCGCTATCTCGGCACCTGCGACGGCAACATGGACGAAGGCTCGATGCGGGCCGACGTCAACGTCTCCGTTCGTCGTCCAGGCGCAGAGTTCGGCACGCGCTGCGAGATCAAGAACGTCAACTCGATCCGCTTCATCGGTCAGGCGATCGAATACGAGGCACGCCGCCAGATCGGCATTCTCGAGGATGGTGGTTCCATCGACCAGGAAACCCGTCTCTTCGATCCGGGCAAGGGCGAAACCCGCTCGATGCGCTCCAAGGAAGATGCGCATGACTACCGTTATTTCCCCGATCCGGACTTGCTGCCGCTCGAGTTCGACGACGCCTTCATCGACGCCCTGCGCGCTGATCTGACGGAATTGCCGGACGACAAGAAGGCCCGGTTTGTTGCGGAACTCGGCCTGTCTGTCTACGACGCTTCGGTGCTGGTTTCGGAAAAGGCGATTGCCGATTATTTCGAAGCCGTGGCCGAAGGCCGTGACGGCAAGACCGCAGCAAACTGGGTCATCAACGACTTGCTTGGCGCCTTGAACAAACTCGGCAAAGACATTGAAGAGACTCCGGTTTCGCCTGTTCAGCTCGGCGGCATCATCGATCTCATCAAGGCTGAAACCATTTCGGGCAAGATTGCCAAGGATTTGTTCGAAATCGTGCTCAACGAAGGTGGTGACCCGGCGGAAATCGTCGAGGCTCGCGGCATGAAGCAGGTGACGGATACAGGCGCTATTGAAAAGGCCGTCGACGAGATCATCGCCGCAAATCCGGATCAGGTCGAGAAGGTCAAGGCCAAGCCGACGCTGGCCGGCTGGTTCGTCGGCCAGGTGATGAAGTCGACCGGTGGCAAGGCCAATCCCCAGGCCGTGCAGGCGCTGGTCAAGGCCAAGCTCGGCATCGAGGAATAAGCCTTGTTCTTCGTACGCACCGCCGGCGACGAGGACGTGGAGAAGATCCGCGTCCTTTTAGGCGAAACGTTTCATGATGCTTATGATCCGTTTTACGGGGCTGATCAGGTGGCCAAGATGGTGAGCGGTTGGCATTCAGCGAATGCGATCCGCTCGCGCATCGGCAAACGCGACGGCGAGTTTCTGGTGGCCGACGACGGCCGCAAGCTCGGCGGCATCGCTTATGCGGCCATCTACCCCAAGATGGCCAAGACCGTGATGCTGCACCAACTCTACGTTCGCCCTTCCTGCCAGAACGAGGGTATCGGCCGCGATCTGTTCGCCGAGATGGAAACCTGCTTCCCGGATGCGGAAATCATGCGCGTCGAGGTTGCCCTTCCGAATGTCCGCGCCATGTCCTTTTACGAGCGCCTCGGTTTTTCCGAGGTCGACCGCATGGAGGAATGGGGAGCGCCGAATTCGGGCCTGCCCGCCATCATCATGGAAAAACGCCTGCAGCAGCATTGAATGCGGACGAGGGGGAAGAGCTATGACCGACGTGATCATCCGACGCGCACATGAGGAGGATCTGAGCGCGATCGTTGCCATGTTTGCTGATGACCAAAAGGGTGGCCACGGCGACACGACCGATCCCGAAGCGTATGAGGATTATCTTCGCGCCTTCCACATGATCGATGCTTCCGCCAACGAACAGCTGTTCGTGGCTGAGTTGGATGGCGAGGTCGTCGGCACGTTTCAATTGCTCTACACCCGCACGCTCACCTCGCGAGGATCCCTGTCGATGATCATCGAGGCGGTGCAGACGCGCTCGGATATGCGCAGCCGCGGTATTGGCGGTCGGATGATCGATTATGCTGTGCAAGAGGCAAGGCGCCACGATTGTCAGCTGGCGCAATTAACCTCCAATACAGTTCGCACCGATGCGCATCGTTTCTACGAGCGGCAGGGCTTTGCCAAGACCCATACCGGTTTCAAGATGAAGCTCAAGTAGTCTTGGAGCCTAGAATCGCTGGACAGGACCGGCGGCAGGCGTCATAAGCAAGATAGCCATCTTTCGGCGTCCACAAGTCCAATTCGACGATTGTCAAAGCGACGGAATACCCCATGAAAGAACTTCTGCTGCAGATATTCACCTGGTGGAACGGTCAGACGATGGGGACGCGTTTCTTCACCTGGCGGCACGGCAAGAAGGTCGGCGAAGACGAAATGGGCAACGTCTATTACGAAGGCCCGATGACCTCCTGGGGCAAGCCCAAGCGCTGGGTCATCTACAAAGGCTACGCGGACGCTTCCGCCATTGCTCCCGGCTGGCACGGCTGGATGCATTATCGCACCGACGTGCCGCCGTCGCAGGAAAACTACGCGGCCCGCGAATGGCAGAAGCCGCACAAGCCGAACATGACCGGCACGCCGCTCGCCTATCACCCCAAGGGCTCTCTGGCTTCCACGGGCGAACGCCCGCGCGTCACCGGCGACTATGACGCCTGGACGCCCGGCAACTGAGACTGCCGGAGATCGGCCCGACCTTGACGGTCATTTGGCCATAATCGCAATCTAGTCATCGACCGTCAAAGCGGCCGAGACGGGATGAAAATGACACGGACTATGCCTTTTCCACGCAAACTCATTCTAGGTGCGCTAATCGCGGTAGCACCGCTGCTTGCCTCGGAACAGGCTTTTGCTGGCCGGATTTCCAATCCGGTTGCCGTGTTTGCAGGCATCGACAAGATCACAGGTCGCATCACCACCTTCGACGTCTATGTCAACGAAACGGTGCAATATGGGGCGCTGCAGGTGACGCCCAAGGTCTGTTACTCACGCGACGACACCGAGGCACAGAAGATCGACGGCTTTATCGAAGTCGACGAGATCACCCTCGACCGCAAGATCCGCCGGATCTTTTCCGGCTGGATGTTCGCAGACAGCCCTGGCCTTAACGCCGTCGAGCACCCGATCTATGACGTCTGGCTGACCGGCTGCAAGCCGCAGTCCGATATTCCTGCACCGGCAAAAGCCACCAATTGATCGATTGGAACATTCCCTCAGAAGGGCAGGTGCGGCCGGTCGACGGCGTCGCGCAGCAGGACTAGATACTCGTCTTTCGGGATATCGATCGCGCCGAATGTCTTCAGGTGGTCGGTGGTAAATTGCGTGTCGAGCAATCTGAAACCGTTCCGGTTCAGGCGTTCGACCAGATGTACGAGGCAGATCTTCGATGCGTCGGTTTTCCGGGAGAACATGCTTTCCCCGAAAAAGGCGGCCCCCAGAGACACTCCATAGAGACCGCCGATTAGAACACCGTCCTCCCAGGCTTCGACGCTGTGCGCATGGCCCATGCGGTGAAGCTCGCCATACAGCTGGCGGATGGTCGCATTGATCCAGGTGCTTGGGCGGTCGGGCGCCGATTGGGCGCACATGCCGATCACGTCTTCGAAGGCCGTGTCGAAACGGATTTCGAATGGTTGCCTACGGATGGTTTTTGTGAGGCTTTTCGAGATGTGGAAATCGTAGAGAGGGATGATGCCGCGCATCTCGGGCTCGACCCAGAAGATCTCCGGGTCATCGGCGGATTCCGCCATCGGGAAAAGGCCTATGGAATACGCTCGCAACAGAACGTCCGGTGTAATTGCCGGGTAATATCTGCCGCGCCGCCCTGCCATTTCGCTCCCTGAAGAATGTGCCCGGAACCTGTCTGCTCCGGGCACATAATATACCTAGTGTTGGTTGCCGCCAGCCAGATAGTTTTCCAGCCAGTGAATGTCGTAGTCACCCTTCTGGATATCTGGATTGTCGACCAGATCCCGGAAGAGCGGCAGCGTCGTCTTGATGCCATCGACGACAAACTCGTCGAGCACGCGGCGCAGACGCCTCATGCATTCCTCACGAGTACGGCCATGCACGATCAGCTTGCCGATCAGGCTGTCGTAATAAGGCGGGATCTTGTAGCCGGCATATGCGCCCGAATCGACGCGAACACCGAGACCGCCCGGTACATGGAAATGCGTGATCGTGCCGGGCGACGGCACGAAGGTGCGCGCATCCTCGGCATTGATACGGCATTCGATCGCGTGGCCCTGGAACTGGATCTCATCCTGAGAAACGGAAAGTCCGTCGCCGGAAGCGACCCTGATCTGCTCGTGAACGAGATCGATATTGGTGATCGCTTCGGTGATCGGATGTTCCACCTGCAGGCGGGTGTTCATTTCAATGAAATAGAACTCGCCGTTTTCGTAGAGGAATTCGATCGTACCGGCACCGCGATACTTCATCTTCTTCATTGCGTCGGCGCAGATCTGGCCGATGTTCATGCGCTGCTCGACCGTCAGGGCAGGGGAATTGGCTTCTTCCCAGACCTTCTGGTGACGACGCTGCAGCGAGCAGTCGCGTTCGCCGAGGTGGATCGCATTGCCTTCGCCGTCACCGACCACCTGGATTTCGATGTGCCGCGGCTTGCCGAGGTACTTTTCCATGTAGACTGCGCCATTGCCGAAAGCATTGAGCGCTTCGGTGCGGGCGGTGTCGAACGCTTCCTGCAGGTCGGCTTCGGTCTTGGCGACCTTCATGCCGCGTCCGCCGCCGCCGGCGGTCGCTTTGATCAGGACCGGGAACCCGATGCTCTTGGCGATCTCCATGGCGTTTTCCGCCGTCACTTCGCCTTCAGAACCCGGAACGACCGGGATACCGAGTTCGACAGCCGTCTGCTTGGCGGTGATCTTGTCACCCATCAGGCGGATGTGCTCGGCGGTCGGGCCAATGAAGGTGATGCCATGCGCTTCGAGGATTTCCGCGAACTTGGCATTCTCCGACAGGAAGCCGTAGCCCGGATGCACGGCGTCAGCGCCGGTGATCTCGCAGGCTGCAACGATCTGGTGGATGTTGAGATAGCTCTCGCGCGACGGCGGAGGGCCGATGCACACGCTCTCGTCGGCGAGGCGGACATGCATGGCGTCCGCATCGGCCGTGGAATGCACGGCGACGGTTGCGATACCGAGTTCCTTGGCGGCTCTCAGTACACGCAGCGCGATCTCACCGCGATTGGCTATGAGGATCTTGGAAATCATGAAAAGCGCCTTACTCGACGATGACGAGCGGCTGACCGTATTCCACGGGCTGCGCGTCGTTGACCAGAATTTCAGTGACCTTGCCGGAGCGCGGCGCGGGGATCTGGTTCATGGTCTTCATCGCTTCGATGATGAGCAGCGTCTGGCCTTCCTTGACGGTCGCGCCGACTTCGATGAATGCCTTGGCGCCCGGAGCAGGCGACAGGTAAGCCGTGCCGACCATCGGTGCTGTGACTGCATTCTTATTGTCGGCTGCTGCGACCGGCGCTGCTGCGGCCGGAGCGGCGGCAACGGCTGCTGCTGCAACCGGAGCGGCTGCCGCCATCGGAGCCTGTACGTACTGCGTTGCCGAAGCGCGCGAAACGCGGATGCGCAGATCGTCCTGCTCGACTTCGATCTCGGTGAGATCGGTATCGTTGAGGATGTCAGCGAGGTCGCGGATCAGTCCCTTGTCGATCCCGTTCTTCTTCTCAGACATGGCAAACCCTATTGTTCTGTTCTATCTTGTCAGGCGATTGTGTATTTCAAGGCATGGAGCGCCAGAATGTAGCTCGCCGTGCCGAAGCCGCAGATGACGCCCTTGGCAGCCGGCGCGATCATCGAGTGATGGCGAAACTCTTCCCGTGCATGAACATTCGAGATGTGCAGCTCGATGACCGGCACCGACACCGCCTTGATCGCATCGTGAAGCGCGATAGACGTGTGCGTATAGGCACCGGCATTGATGGCGACGCCGACGGCCTTGTCGCCGGCTTCGTGAATCCAGTCGATCAGCGTGCCCTCATGGTTGCTCTGTCGAAAATCGACATCGAAACCAAGATCGGCTCCCGCCGAAAGGCAAAGTTGCTTCACATCGTCAAGCGTCTGGCCACCATAGATGCCGGGTTCTCTTTTACCCAGCATGTTGAGATTGGGGCCGTTGAGGACGAAAACCGTTTTGCTCATCACTTAGTCTTTTGTTCCATCCGAATTCAGCGGCCACCTATAGACCGGTAGGCCGGCAAGGGAAAGCCCCCGCCGCGCCGAAACGCCGCTGGTCCACTAATCGATTCGCAATTCGTCAAAGACAGCCGGAAGGCAGACCGGTCTCAGCAGCTTGCCTTGCCGCAGGAGCGGACATTGCCGACCTTTTCCTCTATCTGCTGCAGGCCGACAGCGCCGAACACCGCTTCATCGCCCACGACATAGGTCGGCGTGCCGGTAATTCCGATCGCGTTTGCCAGCTGGTAGGCCTGCCGAACGATGTCGTCATTTGGCTTCTCGGTCATCGTTTTGCGAATCTGGGTCTCATCGACGCCGAGTTCGGTCGCAACGGAAATCGCGGTTGCTTCGGAAGCATGCTCTTGGCCGACGAGGAGTTCACGGTGGAATTCCGGATATTTTTCAGGTGCAAGAATACGCACCGCATCGGCCACCTTGTGCGCCGCCAGGGAATCCGGGCCTAAGATCGGAAATTCCTTCAGCACAAAACGGATATTCTTGTCCTTCTCAAGGATGTCGTCCATGTCGCTCATGGCCCGTTTGCAGTAACCGCAATTGTAATCGAAGAACTCGACCACGGTGACATCACCCTTGGGGTTTCCAAGCACGATGTCATTGGGAGACGAGAAAATCTCGTCCTTGTTGGCGGCAACCGCCTTGGTCGACTGATCCGTCCGCTGCGCCTGCTGCTTCGCTTCCAATGCGTTCTGGACCTCGATCATGACCTCGGGGTTCTGGATCAGATATTCTCGGATGAACGCGCCCATTTCCTTCTTCTGGCTGTCGTCGAGCGCGAAGGCCGGTACTGCAGCGAGAGAACCGGCAATCGCCGCCCCTGCGGCGAAGGTTTTGAAAAGGCGCGTCATGAAATTCCTCTTGAAGCTAGGCGCCACGAATCTCGTGCCGCCGGCGTAATTGTGCCGCAAGGCTAAGCCAGCCGGCTCATCCGGGAAATAGGAAATGTGCATTGCGGCATGAGCAAGGCTTCAATTCTCCGTATGGCGACTGCATGACGGAGATTTCGACAGGTAACAACATACAGGAGCTTGCGGCTGTTTCCTAAACCGTTTTTCTAACGGCTGAGAATGGAAAGCCAAAAAACAAAAATGGCCGCGTAAGCGGCCATTTTTCCATCGAGTCGGTTGCAGATCAGAAGAACCCGCGACGTTGCCACCAGCCGGCCTTTTTCGGCTTGGCTTGGTCAGCGTCACCTTCCGGCGCTGAATTGCCTTCCGAGCTTTTCACGACAGCCTCGCTAGAGGATGAGATGTTGGAGGCGCGATTCGCGCGGGCTGGCTTGGCGTCTTCATCGGCTGCCGGCGTAGCATCGACCGGTGCGGTCTCGGTTGCAGGCTCCTCAGCCTTGATCTCGGCTGTCGGAGCGGCTTCCACCGTTTCGGCAACAACCTCTGCCGCCTCGGTCGCTGCAGCTGCCGCAGCGGCTTCCGCTTCAATGGCCTTCTTGCTACGGCGTGCGCGCTTCGGCTTTGCCGGAGCTTCTGCCTCTACTACAACTTCTGCCGGTGCAGCTTCCGCAACTGCTTCTGCCGGTGCGGGTTCTACGGCTTCAATCGTAGCCTCGACCACTTCGGTTACCTCGGCAACAGCGCCGTCTTCGGCATCCGAATCGTCTTCCGCGCTCGTCTCTACACCGTCCTCGCCATTGCGATTGCGGCGACCGCCACGCTTGCCACGGCGACGGCGCTTGCGACGGCCATTTTCGTCCATCTCAGCATCGACCGAACCCTCTGAGGTTGCTGATACCTCGGCTGCATCGTCCTCGCTCTCGTCATCGCCATCCTCGGCGTCCTCGGAGATTTCCTCGATATTGCTGCCCTGTGCCTGGCTATCGCCGTTCTTTTCACCGTTGCGGTTGCGACGGCGGCGGCGGCGCTTGCGCTTGCGACCGTTCTGGTCATCGCCCTCGGCGCGTTCCTGCTTGCTGACAGCCTTGGCCGGCTCGATATCGTTTTCTTCCTCGTCCTCCTCCATGTCGATGACGACATCATCGTCTTCCTCGACCGGGATCGCGGCAAACTGCATCAGGCTTTCAATCTTGATCGGATTTTCAACGGCTTCACCGCGATCGATCGCAAAATGGGTAGAGCCGATGCTGACATCGGATTCGATGAAGATCGAAACACCGAAGCGGTTTTCGTAATCCACCACGGTGCCGCGCTTATGGTTCAGCAGGAAGAGCGCGATGTCCGGAGTGGTGCGCACGGTAATGTCATGCGTGGTGTTCTTCAGCAGGTACTCCTCGATGCCGCGCAGCACGTGCAGGGCAACGGAAGATTGCGAACGGACGTGGCCGGTTCCGCCGCAATGCGAGCAGATCTGTGTCGTCGATTCGAGAACCGAAGCGCGGATACGTTGACGCGACATCTCCAGAAGGCCGAAATGCGAGATACGACCGACCTGGATGCGCGCACGATCGTTCTTCAGGCAATCCTTGAGCTTCTTCTCGACGGCGCGGTTGTTGCGCTTTTCTTCCATGTCGATGAAGTCGATGACGATAAGGCCGGCAAGGTCACGCAGGCGAAGCTGGCGCGCAACTTCCTCAGCGGCTTCAAGGTTCGTCTGAAGTGCCGTGTCTTCGATCGAATGTTCGCGGGTCGAACGACCGGAGTTGACGTCGACAGCGACCAGAGCTTCCGTCTGGTTGATGATCAGGTAACCGCCGGACTTCAGCGTCACCTGCGGCTGCAGCATGCGGTCAAGCTGCGCCTCGATACCGGAACGCGAGAAGATCGGGTGCAGGTCGCGGTAAGGCTGGACCACCTTGGCATGGCTCGGCATCAGCATCTTCATGAAGTCTTTCGCTTCACGATAGCCGTCTTCGCCGGACACGATGATCTCGCCGATATCCTTGTTGTAGAGATCGCGGATCGAGCGCTTGATCAGCGAACCTTCTTCATAGACGAGGCAAGGCGCGGTCGACTGCAGCGTCAGCGTGCGGACGTTTTCCCACAGGCGCATCAGGTATTCGAAGTCGCGCTTGACCTCGACGCGGGTGCGGTTGGCGCCGGCAGTACGCAGGATGACGCCCATGCCCTGCGGCACGTCGAGCTCCTTGGCAATTTCCTTGAGGCGCTTGCGGTCCTGCGGCTGGGTGATCTTGCGGGAAATACCACCGCCACGCGCAGTGTTCGGCATCAGAACCGAATAACGGCCGGCAAGCGACAGATAGGTGGTGAGAGCCGCGCCCTTGTTGCCGCGCTCTTCCTTGGCGACCTGAACGAGCAGGATCTGGCGGCGCTTGATGACTTCCTGAATACGATACTGCTTGCGCGGCTTGCGCACGACGCGATCCGGAACCTCTTCCATCGCATCTTCTGCGCCGACGGATTCGATTACTTCCTTCTCGTGATTGTCGTCATCGTCGTCATCATCGTCGCTGTCGTGGCCGCGGCGGGCATCGACATCTTCGGAGATCGAGTCGGTTTCAATCATCGCCGCCATGCTTTCCGGCGTCGAATCGTCGGCTTCATCGGAAGGCGTGGTTTCCGTTGCTTCGGCTACAGATTCTTCCTGAGCTGCCTCCACGACCTTCTTGCGCGAGCGGGTGCGCTTCGGCTTGGCCTTCTTTTCAGGCTCGGCTTCTGCTGCAGCCTCGGCGACCGGAGCTTCCTTGGCTTCTACCGTTTCTGCAACCATCGGGGCTGCAGGAGTCGGAATGCCGACATCCGGCTGTTCTTCGTTGGCGAGATCCACGACCGGATCGGCAGCATCAGCTTCCGCGATCTTGCGCTGGTCTTCCGCTTCCTGCTGCATCAGAGCCTGACGGTCCGCGAGCGGAATCTGGTAGTAGTCCGGGTGGATTTCCGCGAAGGCCAGGAAGCCGTGACGGTTACCGCCGTAATCGACGAAAGCCGCCTGAAGCGAAGGTTCGACGCGCGTTACCTTGGCGAGGTAAATATTGCCCCGGATCTGCTTCTTGTGCTGCGATTCGAAATCGAATTCTTCGATGCGGTTGCCGCGTACGACGACTACGCGCGTCTCCTCTTCGTGAGACGCGTCGATAAGCATTTTGTCTGCCATTGAAATTCTGCTCCTCGGCGCCGCCGTACAAATGCACGAAAGCCTGCCGCGAGGACAGGCTCGTTATGCACAACGGTCATTACGCCGGATAAGGGTGATCCCGCGGGGTCAAGGCGAGACGGCAAGCGGAGAGGCAGCGAAGCCGTGGGCTTCTTCCTTCTTTCCGAGACTTGAAAAATTTGCCGCAACATTAAGGACCAAGCGAGAATGACGATAACTGAACCCTTACGGGTCCGATGGGGTGCTCCGTGCGAGCGGTGGGTGGCGTGCCACCCGGCATTTTTCCGGCCGTAGCCGGAGTGATCGGTTACGCAAGGCCAAGAGTTGCGACGGCGGATGTTTACCGGTACTTGGCGCCAGTCCTTTAAGGCTGGCAAGCCCATCGGCAGACTATCCCGTCAACCCTCTAACCTCACTGGCTTTGTATGGTTTATCTGTCACAATAGCAAGGGAAAAGCCGTATCCGCCATATTGTGGATGGATTTAGCGGCCTTATCGAAAGTGGTGTTGCAACGTCGATTCTGAGGCTTTGTAACAGAAATGCCTGAAATGCAGGCCTTTCATGTGCGGACGGGCGCTGCATGGATGATAAAGAGGCGGGATGCGGCTTGAAATTGAATGAAGTGTTGATGATCGGCAAGGCGATCCGGATGCCTGTCGCGGCGAAAAAACTGCGAATCGTCAGCCGAATCGGTCTTCTGGCAATTCTGGCTCTGCTCACGGTCTCGACCGCTTCCTATGCATCTCAGCAACCCATACTTGCATTTTCGGCAAGGGTCGCCGGTGATGATGCCCGTACCCGCGTCGTCATCGATTTCGAACAGAAACCTGAATTCGTCATCCACTATGTCGATAGTCCCGAGCGGATAATCGTCGATCTCTCTGCTTCCGCCTTCGGCTTTCCTGCCGCAGATCTCGCTCCACGCGGTCTGTTCAAGGATATCCGTTACGGCACGATGGGCAGCGACAGCGCCCGCATGGTGTTCACCGTGAATCGACCCGTGAAGCTGGTGATGGCGGAAGTGCAGAAGAATGAGGAGAGGGGCTTTCGCCTCGTGCTGGATGCCGAGATGACCAGTAAGGAACAGTTTGCCGAAATCCTCAAGTCGCAGGACTGGAATACCTCTGCTGCCGTCCCGCCACAGGATGTCGGGCCGGTGGTCGAGGATGGGGTCTTTACCGTTGCGGTCGATGCCGGGCATGGCGGTATCGATGCCGGTGCGAGCGGTGCGACGACGAAGACGCCGGAAAAAACGGTGACGCTGGATTTTGCCCGTTTGCTTGCCGAGCGTCTGAACAAAGTCGAGGGCGTGAAGGCTTTCCTGACCCGTGAGGACGACACCTTCCTGTCATTGTCGCAGCGCGTCACCATCGCCCGGCAGAAACACGCCGATCTCTTCATATCTCTCCATGCCGACACCTTGGCGCAGAAGGATATTCGCGGCGCGACCATCTATACGCTTTCCGACAAAGCTTCGGACCGTATGGCTGAAAATCTGGCTGTCCGCGAAAACCTTTCCGACCAGTTGGCCGGTTTCAGTATCGAGAGCGGCCCGCCGGAAGTAGCCGACATCCTGCTCGACCTGACGCGTCGCGAAACCCAGGCATTCTCGGTCGCGCTCGCCGATAACGTGGTGAAATCCTTCGAGGGACAGGTCGGCCTGATCAACAATCCGCACCGGCAAGCCAACTTTCAGGTCCTGCGCGCGCCGGACATTCCGTCCGTCCTTCTGGAAATGGGCTTCCTCTCCAATCCTGAGGACGAGAAGCTTCTGCTCGATGAAGCCTGGAGAGCCAGGGTGGCGGGACTTGTTGCCAATGCCGTCGACCGGTACCGTCGCCGTTCCGTCGCGAATGGCGGGTGAGGGCAGGGACAAACGACGTGGCAGCGATGCCACATCGGTCCAGCGATTGCCTTGAAGCATTGCGAAGATACGGAATTACCTGTGAAAAGCCCTACTTTCCTCACATTCGAAGAGCAGGTCGCGGTAATGGATTTCGTACGGTCTCCGGTTTCGCGGAGTTGATCCGGTCTCCCTTGCACTGACGTAAACGTCGTGCAAAAGGCCTGTTGGCGTGCGATGGTGCTTTTCGCGCCGAGAAAAAAGCTGAACGGTAGCTCAGATATGATCAGACTGATTGGATATTTCTTTGGAATGGCCTGCGTGCTCTTTTTGGGCGTTGCCGCGGCTGCTGCCATCTATTTGACTGGCATGACCAAGGATTTGCCTGACTACGAAGTGCTGGCTTCTTACGAGCCGCCGGTCGCGACGCGCATTCATGCCGGTAACGGCGCGCTGATGTCGGAATATGCCCGCGAGCGCCGTCTGTTCCTGCCGATCCAGGCCATTCCCGATCGCGTCAAGGCGGCGTTCCTTTCCGCTGAAGACAAGAATTTCTACAACCATCCGGGCGTCGATCCCTTCGGTCTTGCCCGTGCTGTGTTGAACAACCTGCAGAATATCGGTTCCGGCCGTCGCCCTGAAGGCGCCTCGACCATCACTCAGCAGGTGGCAAAGAACTTCCTGCTTTCCGCCGACCAGACGATGGACCGCAAGATCAAGGAAGCGATCCTGTCCTTCCGCATTGAACAGGCCTATTCCAAGGACAAGATCCTCGAGCTTTACCTCAACGAGATCTTCTTCGGCTTGAACGCCTATGGCATCGCCGGTGCGGCGCTCACCTATTTCGACAAGTCGGTGACCGAACTGACGACGGCGGAAGCCGCCTATCTCGCAGCCCTGCCTAAGGGCCCGAACAATTATCATCCGTTCCGCCACGAACAGGCAGCACTCGAGCGCCGTAACTGGGTTATCGATCGCATGGCCGAGAATGGCTACATCACCCAGGTGGATGCCGATGAAGCCAAGACCCAGCCGCTCGGCGTCAAGCCGCGTCGCGGCTCCGGCAGCGTTATGGCGTCGGAATACTTCTCCGAAGCCGTCCGTCGTCAGCTCATCGAACGTTACGGTGACAAGGCGCTTTACGAAGGTGGGCTTTCCGTGCGCACGTCGCTGGATCCCGATCTCCAGGTCATCGCCAGCCGCGTGATGCAGAACGCTCTTGTGGATTACGATGAGCGCCGAGGTTTCCACGGCGCGCTTGCCTCGATCGAAACTTCGCCCGACTGGGCCCTGTCGCTTGGCAAGCTTCTTTCGGAAAACAAGATTCCCGAGCTGCGCGACGTGCCCGAATGGACGATTGCCGTCGTGCTCAACGCTTCCGCACATGAAGTGGAAATTGGCCTGGAATCCCAGAATGGCAGCAAGACAGATCCGGAGCGCAATACCGGTACGATCGCTGCCGACGACATGAAATGGGCCTACAGGGATGCCGCCAACGAGCGCAAGACGGCAAAAGGCCCCGATGGCGTGCTGAAGGCCGGCGACGTGATCTATGTCGAGCCGTTGAAGGCTGGTGGCAACGCCTATCGCCTGCGCCAGCCTCCGAAAGTTCAGGGCGGTTTCGTTGCCATGGACCCAAATACCGGCCGCGTTCTGGCCATGGTCGGCGGCTTCTCCTATTCGCAGTCTGAATTCAATCGCGCCACGCAGGCCATGCGTCAGCCGGGTTCCTCCTTCAAGCCTTTTGTTTACGCAGCCGCACTCGACAACGGTTATACGCCGGCATCCGTCGTCCTCGACGCGCCGATCGAGATCGTTTCCGGCAACCAGGTCTGGCGCCCGTCCAACTATGGCGAAGAGGATGGCACCGGCCCGGCAACGCTGCGCACCGGTATTGAAAAATCCCGTAACCAGATGACCGTGCGTCTCGCACAGGACATGGGCATGGATCTCGTTGCCGAATATGCCGAGCGTTTCGGCATCTACGACAAGATGCAGCCCTATCTGCCTATGGCGCTCGGTTCCGGCGAAACCACCGTCATGCGCATGGTCTCGGCCTATGCCGTGATCGCCAATGGCGGCAAGCAGATCAAGCCGACCGTCATCGACCGCATTCAGGACCGTTACGGCAAGACGATCTTCCGTCATGAGGAGCGTGGTTGCGAAGCCTGCAACGCCAGCGGCTGGGCAAACCAGGAAGAACCGGTCCTGGTCGACAATCGCGAGCAGGTTCTTGACCCGATGACCGCCTACCAGATCACCTCGATGATGGAAGGCGTCGTCCAGCGCGGCAGCGCTGCGGGCAAAATCCCGGTCAAGGATCGTTCGGTTGCTGGCAAGACGGGTACCACCAACGATGCGAAGGACACTTGGTTCGTGGGCTTCACGCCCAACATCGTCGCAGGTCTTTATCTCGGTTTCGACACGCCGGCTCCGCTTGGAGCCCGTGCGACCGGCGGTGGCCTGGCCGCGCCGATCTTCGGGACGTTCCTGGAGCAGGCGGCAAAGCTCATGCCAGCCGAAAAATTCCAGGTTCCGGATGGCATGAAGTTCATCGCGGTCAACCGCAAGACCGGCATGATGGCCTTTGACGGCGAGCCCGACACGATTGTCGAAGCCTTCAAGCCTGGCACCGGCCCGGCCGATGTCTTCCAGGTCATCGGTGAGGGCGAATATATGAGCCAGGAGCAAATTCTGGATTCGTCGCCTCAGGCCCAGCAGGCCATCACCTCCGGTGCCTCGGGTCTCTACTGACCTGGTCTGAGTGCTCGGCGGCCGGGGCGGCCTTTACATCCGGCCCCGGCGCAACTATGTCCCACCGCATCTTAATCCCTCAGAGATCACAGAGAGAGAAGAATACGCCATGCGCGCGGAAATGCTGAATGTCGTCGACGAAATCAAGCAGGCCATAAGCCTGCTGAGGAGGCATCTTTGACTGGGACCAGGCTGTAAGAAGACTGGACTGGTTGAACAACAAGGCAGAGGATCCGACCCTCTGGAACGATGCACAGGAAGCCCAGAAGCTGATGCGCGAGCGTCAGCAGCTCGACGAAGCGTTGAGCGGCGTCAGGTCGATGGAGCAGCAGCTTGCCGACAACATCGAGCTTATCGAGCTTGGTGAAGAGGAAGGCGATGAAGACATCATCAAGGATGCCGAGGCGGCTCTGAAGGCGTTGAAGACCGAAGCCTCACGCCGTCAGGTGGAAGCCATGCTTTCTGGCGAGGCCGATGCCAACGACACCTATGTGGAAGTGCATTCCGGCGCCGGCGGCACCGAGAGCCAGGACTGGGCGAACATGCTTTTGCGCATGTACACGCGCTGGGCCGAACGCTCGGGCTACAAGGTCGAGCTGCTCGAAGTGCATGACGGTGAAGAAGCCGGCATCAAGTCAGCAACCATCCTCGTCAAGGGACACAATGCCTTCGGATGGATGAAGACCGAATCGGGTGTTCACCGTCTCGTCCGTATTTCTCCTTACGATTCGAATGCGCGGCGGCACACGTCCTTCTCGTCGATCTGGGTCTATCCGGTGGTCGACGACTCGATCAACATCGAGATCAACGAAAGTGATTGCCGCATCGATACCTATCGTTCGTCGGGTGCCGGTGGTCAGCACGTCAACACCACGGACTCGGCCGTGCGTATCACCCATATCCCGACCGGCATCGTGGTCGCCTGCCAGCAGGAACGCTCGCAGCACAAGAACCGCGCCAAGGCGTGGGAAATGCTGCGCGCCCGCATGTATGAAGCCGAATTGATGAAGCGTGAAGAGGCAGCCAATGCCGAAGCCGCGTCCAAGAGCGATATCGGCTGGGGTCACCAGATCCGTTCCTATGTTCTGCAGCCCTACCAGCTGGTCAAGGATTTGCGCACCGGCGTTTCCTCGACTGCGCCGGACGACGTGCTCGATGGTGACCTGAACGAATTCATGGAAGCGGCCCTCGCACATCGCATCAGCGGCAAGCCGGATGTCGATGTCGCCGACGTCGACTGATTAGCATTCAAATGAACGGAAAAAAGCCGGGCGAAAGTCCGGCTTTTTTTGTTGGTTTGGGGATGTAGCGGCATCGTTTGCGAACGGCGAAACGAATCAGTTGCTGAACTGCTCCGCCAGAATGCGGTCGGACCAGGAATGATCGGGATCGGAGAGAATGCGTGCGGTTAGTTTGGTCGACTGGGCAATGCGCACATGCAGTACCGACTTGACCTCGGCATTGTCGGCAACCGCGTTCACGGGGCGTTTCTCCGGCTCGAGAATGCTGATGTCGACGCAGACATGATTGGGCAGAAGCGCGCCGCGCCAGCGCCGCGGCCGATAGGGCGAAACCGGCGTCATCGCCAGAAGCGGCGCTTCGAGTGGCAGGATCGGCCCGTGGGCGGATAGATTATAGGCCGTCGACCCCGCAGGTGTGGCGACCATCACGCCGTCGCAGATCAGTTCGTCGAGCCTGACGCGGCTATCGACCTCGACCTTGAGCTTGGCTGCCTGATAGGACTGGCGGAACAGATAGACTTCGTTGATGGCAAGCGCTGTGGAGATCGCGCCGTCCGTATCCGTCGCGGTCATTTGCAGAGGGTGAAATTCGTTCTCGACTGCAACAGAGATCCGCTCCGGAAGATTTTCGATGCGATAATCGTTCATCAGAAAGCCGACTGATCCGCGGTTCATGCCATAGACGCGCGGCCCGGACGTGATCGTTTCATGCAGTGTCTGCAGCATGAAGCCGTCGCCACCGAGTGCCACGATGACATCGGCCTCGCCGACCGGCCGATTGCCGTAAAGCCGGGAGAGCTCCTCCAGCGCCGCTTGCGCCTCGGCTGCCGGGGACGCGATAAAGGATAACTTCTCGCAATGAATGGGCATGAAAAGGCGGACCTTTGAAACGTCGCCCTGAATGAAGCCCCTTGGGGCCGCCATCAATGGCGTTGGCTGAATTTGTCGATCGCCCGAGGATCAACAGCCTCTGGCGCAGCAGTGGTACAGGAAAAGACGGCAGCCCGACAAGCGCTCTGGCTCCCGCCAACCGTCCTTCCCGGTTGAAGATACTGGACAAATCTGTTCCGCTGCGACGTTTTCGCTTTACAGCAGAATAAAATATGGTAACTCCCGCATCTAACGGATGCCCTTGTAGCTCAGTTGGTAGAGCACCTGATTTGTAATCAGGGGGTCGCGGGTTCGAACCCTGCCGGGGGCACCACTTTTTTCCTTTTTTCAAACGTTGATAGATTGCGTAGCCCATAGGCCGGCTAAGACGCCTGTGTGCCGCCGCACCTTGCCACGAAATCCGGGTTGGCGAAATCCGCGCATCCCTCGCGTCCCGTCTTGCCGTAAACCAGTGGCTCTCCCGCAAGATCGACCGTAATGCCGCCGGCGGCTCTCAGTACCGCATCGCCTGCTGCCGTGTCCCATTCCATGGTTCGGCCGAAGCGGGGATAAATATCGGCAGCACCTTCTGCAATCAGGCAGAATTTCAGCGATGAACCGACGGTTCTGATTTCCTTCGCGCCACAGCGATTGAGAAAATCGTCGGTCTGGGCGCAACGATGGGAGCGGCTCGCCACGGCTATGTTCGGAACGGGCGTCGTGCGGGCGCGCATCGGTTCACGCCGGGAGATGCGAAACTCCTCATCGACCCAAAGCTTTTCGGCGCCTTCTGGGTGGCCCACATAGGCGATCTCGAGCGCGGGCGCATAGACGAAGCCGATAACGGGAGCGCCATTCTCGATCAGGGCGATATTGACGGTGAAATCGGCATGCCCGTTGATGAATTCCTTCGTTCCGTCGAGCGGATCGACGAGGATGAAGGCCTTGCTCGCAATATCCGGAATGTGGCCCGCTGCAGCCTGCTCTTCCGCAACGATCGGAATGCCGGCACAGCTTTTATGCAGTTCCGATAGAATGACGGCCTCAGCCTGCTCGTCCGCTTCGGTCACCGGCGAGGCATCGGCCTTGTAGCGCGCATGCGCTCCGGCCCGGTGGATGGCCAGAATTGGCCGGCCGGCTGCAAGTGCGGCCTTTTCAAAGACGGCGGTTATCGATTTCCACGATGAGGATTTGGGTTGGCTGATCGTCATGATCACATCCCATGCCACGATTTTGCGGGCGAGGGGAGTCTGAAGGCTGGCTATTTGCCTTCGGCTGCTGACCGCGTCACTGTTCTATCTGGTCAGCCGGAAGTGGCTGGTGGGTTTACTGCGGCTGCCGATTCGTGCGTCGTGCCGTGCCAAACCCGAGTGGCATGAAGATCGATCGCCCGATTTCCATTCCGATCAGGCCGAGCAGCCGAAGAAGCCGCGCCAGGAGATTCCTGAGACTGGGACGTCGGCTTTCCGGCGCTAAAATTGACGGTGGGCTGGTGGCGACCGTGACGAGTTCCTGTTGATGGATTTCGTTCAGTACGGTGGTGGCATGCCTGTGGATGGTTGCCGTTGCGTGCTGTCTTATCAACTCGGCCAGCCCGAGTGCGGGCCGGGTATTCTCCACCGGCCGCGGAATGAAATCCCATCGGTCGCCCAGAAAGGTCTCAGGTTCGATCCGATAACCGGCCTCGAGCGCCGCTTCTATGAAATTGACGCGGGCAAGTCCCGCATCTGCCTGGCCCATCAAAACGTCGCGGCAGCAAAGGACGGCCGCTATATGGGCGTCCGTCCGTTTCTTCGGCCATGCGCCGATCAGCATCAGCGCGGCATCAAGTGTGCCGATGACGATGACGGCTCCCGGCCGGCCATACATCTCTATCACGACGGGATTTTTCCATGCTCCTGTTTCCATGTGCATCTCCCCAACTCTGTATTAGGAGGTGATCACGGATAGCTTGCGCGAGGATGGATTAATCAGTGATTGCTAATGTTTATGCGTGGGCGGTTATGCCTTCGCCAGGTGCAGACGCGTTGCATAAAGAGCGATTGCTGCCGCATTGGAGACGTTGAGCGACTTGATCGCGCCGGGCATGTCAAGGCGGGCAAGTGCCGAAACCGTTTCCCGCGTCTTTTGCCGAATGCCCTTGCCTTCGGATCCGAGCACCAGCGCGACCTTTTCGCCGGCAAGCGTTTCTTCCAGCGGTGCCGGCCCTTCCGAATCAAGGCCGATCGTCCGGAAGCCCAGCTTGTGCAGCTCGTTCAGCGCGTCGGCGAGATTGGTGATCTGGATGTAGGGGATCAGTTCCAGCGCGCCAGAGGCAGATTTGGCAAGCACACCGGATTCCGTCGGGCTATGTCTCTGAGTGGTGATAACGGCGCCTGCGCCGAATGCCACGGCAGACCGCATGATCGCGCCGACATTGTGCGGATCGGTCACCTGGTCGAGCACGAGAAGGAGAGGGCTCTCCTTTAGGGCATCGAGCCGGCGAACCGGCAGCGGCCGTGTCTCGAGCATCACGCCCTGATGGATCGCCTCGGGGCCGAGCACCTTGTCGATATCCTGAGGCGATACAAATTCCACCGGGAAAGGCTGGGCGGTGGAATCGCCGATATCCAGACGCACGAACGCGTTCTGGGTCACTGTCAGCTTGATCAGCTTGCGCTCGGGATTGTCCAGCGCGGCGCGCACGGTATGCAGGCCATACAGTAAGACCTGATCCTGCTGCAGCTGTGGCGGGGTCCAGTCCTTGTTGGACTTGGGTCGCCTCTGCTGCTGCGGCGTCGGGATTTCGCCACGTTCACGCTTCTGGTCGCGCACCGCGCGGCGCAGCGTCGCGTAGTGGGTGTCGCGGGCGGATTTATCTTTGGGGTCTTTTGTGCTCATGCCGCCTTATATAGGCGTGCATCTGTCCGGCAAAGCCTTTCCACAGGGGGCTCGGTGGACAACGTAATTTTTTCGTCATTTTTTCAATAAGGTCGTGTTGACAGAAGGAAACGAGCCGGTCATATAGCCGCCACAGACGACGGGGCGACACGCTACCGGGTCTGACGAACTTGGTCTCACGATCCAGACGGAATACTGGAGGGATGCCCGAGTGGTTAAAGGGGACGGACTGTAAATCCGTTGGCTCAGCCTACGTTGGTTCAAATCCAACTCCCTCCACCATTCTGTTTCCGGATCGGACCAAACATACCGCGGGTATAGCTCAATGGTAGAGCAGCAGCCTTCCAAGCTGAATACGCGGGTTCGATTCCCGCTACCCGCTCCAAATCATCTTCATATCATCGGCAGTTAGCGTTCGCAAAGTCGACGTTTGGCGTTGATTTTCCGCCATTCTTGCCGCGATTCGTCGCCCGCGCCCTTGTACTTTGGCCTGCCGTAATTATGTCTTGCGCATTCTAGTGGAAAGCCTTAAACGGCTGCACCAAACCCGGTTCCGGGTCCACCTCTATGTTCACAGGAAGCATTCAATGGCAAAGAGCAAGTTTGAGCGCAATAAGCCTCACGTCAACATCGGCACGATCGGTCACGTTGACCACGGCAAGACGTCTTTGACGGCTGCGATCACGAAGTTTTTCGGTGAATTCAAGGCGTATGACCAGATCGACGCAGCACCGGAAGAGAAGGCCCGTGGTATCACCATTTCGACGGCCCACGTTGAATATGAGACCCCGAACCGTCACTACGCTCACGTTGACTGCCCCGGCCACGCCGACTACGTCAAGAACATGATCACCGGTGCCGCACAGATGGACGGCGCGATCCTGGTTTGCTCGGCTGCCGACGGCCCGATGCCGCAGACCCGCGAGCACATCCTGCTTGCTCGCCAGGTTGGCGTTCCGGCTCTGGTCGTGTTCCTCAACAAGGTCGACCAGGTCGACGACGAAGAACTTCTCGAGCTCGTCGAGCTCGAAGTTCGCGAACTGCTGTCGTCCTACGACTTCCCGGGCGACGAAGTTCCGGTCATCAAGGGTTCGGCTCTTGCTGCTCTTGAAGATTCGAACAAGAAAATCGGCGAAGACGCCGTTCGCGAACTGATGGCAGCGGTTGACGCCTACATCCCGACGCCTGAGCGTCCGATCGACCAGCCGTTCCTGATGCCGATCGAAGACGTGTTCTCGATCTCGGGTCGTGGTACGGTTGTTACCGGTCGCGTCGAGCGCGGCATCGTCAAGGTTGGTGAAGAAGTCGAAATCGTCGGCATCCGCGCCACCTCGAAGACGACGGTTACCGGCGTTGAAATGTTCCGCAAGCTGCTCGATCAGGGCCAGGCTGGCGACAACATCGGCGCACTGGTTCGCGGCGTTGACCGTAACGGCGTTGAGCGTGGCCAGATCCTGTGCAAGCCGGGCTCTGTCAAGCCGCACAAGAAGTTCATGGCTGAAGCCTACATCCTGACGAAGGAAGAAGGCGGCCGTCATACTCCGTTCTTCACCAACTACCGTCCGCAGTTCTACTTCCGCACGACGGACGTTACCGGTATCGTTTCTCTGCCGGAAGGCACGGAAATGGTTATGCCTGGCGACAACGTCACGGTTGCTGTTGAACTGATCGTTCCGATCGCGATGGAAGAAAAGCTGCGCTTCGCTATCCGCGAAGGCGGCCGTACCGTCGGCGCCGGCATCGTCGCTTCGATCATCGAGTAATCGATAATCACCAGAATTGAGAAAGGCCTCGCTGGAAACAGCGGGGCCTTTTTTCGTTCGGAATTGTAGACGTCGGAAAGCGATCATCCCGAAACGCGATATGTGTTCGAAAATACGCCCGGAACGGAATGAAGTGAATTGCACGCCGGGCGCGTATAAAAGGTATTGGAAAGCTAGCGGGATTGGTCCGGAAAAAGCTCTCGCTCGTAACGGAAAGCGCTCCGGTTTCTCTGTTTTCGCAGGCTCTCCGGCAGCCTTTCGTCGGGCTCAAGCAGCCGCGAAGCGACATTGTCCGCTCCCGTGTCGAGCGCATCGCGCCCGATAAAGCCGCCACGAACCTGCGTGGTGGCGGATAGCGCCCGCATGAAGGCGTCGAACAGATCCGGATCGGGCAGGGGCGCGCGCGTCCAGAAATCGGCCAGGGTTGCTTGCGATGTGAGACCGTCGACATCGTAGATCGCAGCGCCGAGTGCGATAACCGGACGGTTAAAAGCGAGCGCTGTGAGCCCCACCGTGGAGTTGACGGTGACGACGCCCGCCGATCGCTCGATCAGGTTGTCGGTATTTCCCCCATCGGCCACGAAGACCCGGTTACCTACATTCAGTCGCGAGGCGGCGTCGCCAATCCGTTGTGGCCAGCGTGAAAGACCATTGTCGATCGGGTGGACCTTGAACAGGAGCCGGGTGTCCGCGGGAGCATATCTGGCGAAAGACGCAATCACGGCCTCGACAATTGCAAATAAGTCACCACCTGGTGAGTGCCTGATTATCTGGTAGTCACCGGGCAATTGCAGCGGAAACAGAAAGAAACGGGCGTCCGCACTATTCGTCAGCCGGGTAGATGCTGCGATGGCCTGTTCAGCTTGTTTTCGTCTTTTACCCGCGAACAGTCCCTTCCAGATCCAGCCGCTATATTCGATGACGGGGTGGGCCGCGCCATGGGTTCTGTAGTGGCGGTGGAGGAAAGGACCGATCAGCACATTGGGAACATGATAGGCGAGATCGTAAAGCGCGTAGGTCAGGAAGCTTGATCGGAACAGGCCACCGCGCGCCACGGGCGGCACGCCTTCTGCCAGCGCCCTGATCGCTTCCGCCTGTTGTGGAAAACGGGAATGAGCCGACATACCGTCTGGCTCGACCGTCAACCAGTCCGGCCGCAGATAGCCATGCTCGACAATATGTATCCTGACGCCCAGAGCCTGGCCGATTTCAGCGGCAGCCGCGTGATAATCACGGCCGTCACCGAGCATGACGATATCCGTCACCGAGTGGTGACGCGTGAATGCCTCAAGGTAATCGGGCCACTCGCTCTTTTTTCCACGAAAGAAGACGCCTTTCTTCGGCCACCAAAAAACAATATCGCCAAGACAGAAATTGATGCGTTCGACGCGAGCGCCCGTTGCCTCTAGCCTGTCCGCAACGAGTCGGAAAAATGGCGAGGCGGGACCTTGAAGGAAGAGAAAAGTGCGGTTCTTCATGTCACAGTGCTTACGTGAAATTAACAGGCTGAAACCGTATTTGCATTGACGGCGGTATGGGTTTGGTGAGAATTCCAGCAACCTAACGACGAATAGCTGAATCTCACTGCTTTGTGTGGCCGATTTCTCGGCGCATCGAAGTTTGGAAGGCATTGATCGCGTATGACCAAAGTTCTCTTCCTGCAAGGTCCTCCGTCGGTTTTCTGGCGCGAGCTCTCTCAAGGGTTCGAAGCCAGGGGTGTGGAGACGAGGAGAGTGAACTTCTCCTTCGGCGATCAGATCTACTGGTTCAAGCGCGGAGCGATCAATTACCGCGGGACCTTGAAGGCATGGCCGCGCTATCTCGCAGCGCTTCTTAAGCGGGAAGGCATTACCGACATTCTTTATTATGCGGATCGATTGCCATATCACCGGCTTGCTGCGCGTGTCGCGCGGCGCCTTGGTATTCGCTGTCACGCGGTGGAATTCGGTTATCTCCGGCCAGACTGGATCACGCTTGAGCGCGACGGCATGGGGCGTTTCTCCCATTTTCCGAACGATCCCGACCGTATTCGCCAGATCGCCGCGAAGGTGGCCGATCCGGATCTGAAGAACCGCTATCCGCACACGTTTGGGCAGGAGGCGACCAACGAGGTTATCTATAATCTGGTCGCCTATTTCGGCCGGATGATGTTTCCCTTTTATCGCTCCGACAAATATTACGACCCGCTGTTCGATTACCTGTCCTGGCTGCCGCGCATGTTCCGGGAACGGCATGACCTGCCGGAGGGCTATTTCGACGACAAGCTGAAGCGCAACTATCTGCTCGCGCTCCAGCTCCAGAGCGATTACCAGATCAGGGCGAATTCGCCCTATAGGCATATTTCGCAGATGCTGGATCAGGTCATGCAGTCGTTTGCGCGTCATGCGCCTGAAAACGGGCGGTTGATCATCAAGCAGCATCCGCTCGACAATGATCTTGAGAACTGGCGCAAGGTCGTTGCGGAACTTGCCGCCAAATATCGGATCGAAAATCGTGTCGCCTTTATCGAAAAAGGCAATCTTGCGGAAATTCTGCGCGAGTGCCACGGTTCGATCGTGGTCAATTCCACGACCGGTCTCCACAGCCTGCGGGCGGATGTCCCGACCATCGTCCTGGGCGCTGCGGTCTTCGATATACCCGGACTGACTCACCAGGGTGGGCTGGATGTATTCTGGCGGCATCCCGAGCGAATCGACCGAAGCCTTCTGGCCTGCTTTATCAAAGCGCTGGCCGGTGCGATCCAGATAAAGGGCAACTTCTATCATTCCGAAGGTCGCAAGCTCGGTATTTCGACGATTGTCGACCGGGTGATCGGGCAACTCGTGAATGAGCCGGATGCTTATGTCGCGCAGCCGCCTCGTCTGGCGTGGAAGCGCCTGCCGCTGAACAATGAGCGCAAGGGTGTTGCTGCTGTTTTGCCAGGGGCGATGGATCTTGCAGGCAGCGATATTCTCGGCGGCGCCGAGCCCGCTTTCGCGACTGTTCGTGCCGTGGATGCCGGCGATCGGCGCGGCGATGCATATTGAACATGTCGGAAACGAAAAAACATACTTGCCAAGTGGGGCGGCGCACCGTAAAGGGAGCGCCTAGCTTAAGGACGACGCGGAATCGAAAGTGATTTTGCAGTCGGATAGGGCGAAGGGGTATAGCTCAGTTGGTAGAGCGGCGGTCTCCAAAACCGCAGGTCGTCGGTTCAAGCCCGGCTGCCCCTGCCATTTCATTCAGGTGACGAAGCGAAGTCTGGCGTCGCGGGATGATAAGCCCGAGATTTAGGTGAACTTAATCGAATGCTGTTTTCCTCTTGTGTAAAGGGGATGCGGTGTTTATGTAGGGAAAAATAGACACGCGGTGCGTGGGGCTGAGCAATTTCAGCTTTACGTGCCGTAATTGCGTGGAAAGTCGATGGCATCCAAAACCAATCCGGTCGCGTTCTTTAAGCAGGTTCGTTCCGAAGGTCTGAAAATCACCTGGCCGTCCCGTCGTGAGACTGCGATCTCTACGGCTATGGTTCTGGTTATGGTTGTCTTTGCTGCTCTGTTTTTCTTCGCCGCGGATCAGTTCATGGGCTGGGCTTTGCGCCTGATCCTGAACGTCAGCGTTTGATTCTGGAGAGTGAAGATGGCGGCACGCTGGTATATCGTCCACGCATATTCGAACTTCGAGAAGAAGGTCGCAGACGACATCGAGAACAAGGCTCGCCAGAAGGGGCTTGAGCATCTGTTCGAAAAGATTCTCGTTCCGACCGAAAAGGTGACGGAAGTGCGTCGCGGCCGTAAGGTCGATAGCGAGCGCAAGTTCTTCCCGGGTTACGTGCTTGTTCGCGCCAACCTGACGGATGAAGCCTATCACCTGATCAAGAATACGCCCAAGGTTACGGGCTTCCTCGGTTCAGACAATAAGCCGGTTCCGATCCCGGACTTCGAAGCCGAACGCATCCTCGGTCAGGTCCAGGAAGGCGTGGAGCGTCCCAAGTCCTCGATCTCGTTTGAGATTGGCGAGCAGGTTCGCGTTTCGGATGGTCCTTTCGCATCGTTCAACGGTGTCGTTCAGGATGTCGACGAGGAGCGTGCGCGCCTCAAGGTCGAAGTCTCGATCTTCGGTCGCGCTACCCCGGTCGAGCTGGAATACGCTCAGGTCGAGAAGGTCTGATTTCAAGTTGGGGCCTGCATGTCGGGCCTCACGCGGTGAAAGCCGCGAATCGCGTGGAAGGTGAGGGGTCTTAGCCGGGCTCCAACGATCCGGACCACGCAACCGCAGCCGTCGGAGAAATCCGGCAAGTTGGGTCGGGAAACCGCCCCGTTAGTGAAAGGCAGAGAGATATGGCTAAGAAAGTAGCAGGCCAGCTCAAGCTTCAGGTCAAGGCAGGATCGGCAAACCCGTCCCCGCCGATCGGCCCGGCGCTTGGTCAGCGTGGCATCAACATCATGGAATTCTGCAAGGCGTTCAATGCCGCCACGCAGGAAATGGAAAAGGGTATGCCGATCCCGGTCGTCATCACCTATTACCAGGACAAGTCCTTCACCTTCGTCATGAAGCAGCCGCCGGTTTCTTACTGGCTGAAGAAGGAAGCGAAGATCACCTCCGGTTCCAAGACGCCTGGTAAGGGCGGCAAGGCCGGTACCCTCACCAAGGCTCAGATCAAGACGATCGCCGAAGCCAAGATGAAGGATCTCAACGCTGCCGATATCGAAGGCGCAATGGCCATGATCGAGGGTTCTGCCCGCGCCATGGGTCTGGAAGTGGTGGCTTAATATGGCAAAGCTTGCAAAGCGTATTCAGAAGATCCGCGAAGGCGTTGATCCGACCAAGCTCGTCGCCCTTTCCGACGCCATTTCGATGGTCAAGGAACGCGCAACCGCCAAGTTCGACGAAACCGTTGAAATCGCAATGAACCTCGGCGTTGACCCGCGTCACGCCGACCAGATGGTTCGTGGTGTTGTCAATCTGCCGAACGGCACTGGCCGCGACGTTCGCGTTGCCGTCTTCGCACGTGGCGCCAAGGCTGACGAAGCCAAGGCTGCAGGCGCAGACATCGTCGGCGCAGAAGACCTGCTGGAAATCGTCCAAGGCGGCAAGATCGACTTCGATCGTTGCATCGCTACCCCGGACATGATGCCGCTCGTCGGTCGCCTCGGTAAGGTTCTCGGCCCGCGTGGCATGATGCCGAACCCGAAGGTTGGTACGGTTACGATGGACGTCACGGGTGCCGTTAAGGCTTCCAAGGGTGGCGCTGTTGAATTCCGCGTCGAAAAGGCCGGTATCATTCACGCCGGCATCGGCAAGGCTTCCTTCGACGCCAAGGCGCTCGAAGAAAACATCAAGGCCTTCGCTGACGCCGTCATCAAGGCAAAGCCGGCTGGCGCCAAGGGTAACTACGTCAAGCGCGTAGCGATCTCCTCGACCATGGGTCCGGGCGTCAAGATCGACCCGTCGTCGGTTACCGCTGCTTAATAACTGAATTTCCGAAGCTCAGAGTTTTCTCTGAGCTTCGGTCGCATGAATTCCCAACCCTTCGGGGGAGGGGATTTCCGGAGAAATCCGGAATTCCTGTCCGAGATTGCAGGTGGCTGAAATCCTTCTGGATGATGCCTTAATCGAATGACCTGCATGAGACGGGTAAGAACCCAGAATTTGGAAGTGCGTATCGCGCTTCGATATTCGGTTCGAGCCTAGTGTGCCTTGTGCCTGAAGCCTTTGGGTTTCAGTGCGGGGGGACAGGATCCTCAACCGCCGCTTACGATCTTTCGGGATCGTTTGAGGCAAAGGCAACCCGGTGGGACTTGCAGGATTGCGGTCCTACCAACTGGAGACAGACAGTGGAAAGAGCGGAAAAGCGCGAATTTGTCACGGAGCTGAACGAAGTCTTCAAGGCTTCTGGTTCGGTTGTCGTGGCCCACTATGCTGGTGTCACAGTCGCACAGATGAACGATTTTCGTTCGAAAATGCGCGCTGCTGGCGGCACCGTCAAAGTCGCGAAGAACCGTCTGGCCAAGATCGCTCTTCAGGGCACGGAATCCGAATCGATGTCTGACCTGTTCAAGGGTCAGACGCTCATCGCTTACAGCGATGATCCGATTACGGCTCCGAAGGTCGTCATGGATTTCGCCAAGACCAACGACAAGATCGTTGTTCTCGGTGGCGCCATGGGTTCGACCGCGCTGAATGCGGATGCAGTCAAGTCGCTTGCGACCCTGCCTTCGCTGGACGAACTGCGTGCAAAGCTGGTGGGTATGATTCAGACCCCGGCAACCCGCATCGCAGGCGTCGTACAGGCACCGGCAAGTCAGCTTGCTCGCGTGTTTGCAGCATATGCCAAGAAGGACGAAGCCGCGTAAGGCGGAACTTCGCTGTTTATTTAAAACCAGTTCGAACCGAACAGAAGGAACTATACAATGGCTGATCTCGCAAAGATCGTTGAAGACCTCTCGGCCCTGACCGTCCTGGAAGCTGCTGAGCTTTCCAAGCTTCTCGAAGAAAAGTGGGGCGTTTCCGCTGCTGCTCCGGTAGCAGTTGCTGCTGCTGGCGGCGCTGGCGCACCGGCTGCTGCTGAAGAAGAAAAGACCGAGTTCGACGTTATCCTGGTTGACGCTGGCGCCAACAAGATCAACGTCATCAAGGAAGTCCGTGGCATCACCGGCCTCGGCCTCAAGGAAGCCAAGGACCTCGTCGAAGGCGCTCCGAAGGCTGTCAAGGAAGCTGTTTCTAAGGCTGAAGCTGCTGACCTCAAGAAGAAGCTCGAAGACGCCGGCGCTAAGGTCGACGTTAAGTAATATTGGAATGCGGCGGGAGAGAACCTATTTCTCTCCCGCCCGTTTCATCTGAACTTATTACCCAGGATCCGTATGAAAACGGGTCCTGGGTAATGGGTTCTCAAGAGGATGGTCTCCACCGAAACGCTAGGCAATCCGGCCTAGGGGCTCGGCAAGTGGGACGAGATTGAGAAACCATGTTCGACGGGATATCGGTTGGCCTCCGATAGCCGTCCGTTGCAGGCCCGGATGCAATTTTGAAGGAGCGACGATGGCTCAGCAGACCCTTTCGTTTAATGGTCGCAGGCGCGTACGCAAGTTTTTTGGTAAAATTCCTGAAGTCACGGAGATGCCGAACCTGATCGAGGTTCAGAAGGCATCCTATGACCAGTTCCTGATGGTAGAAGAGCCCAAGGGCGGCCGTCCGGACGAAGGCCTTAATGCGGTCTTCAAGTCTGTCTTCCCGATCACGGATTTCTCCGGCGCTTCGATGCTTGAATTCGTTTCCTACGAATTCGATCCGCCGAAGTTCGACGTCGAGGAATGCCGTCAGCGCGACCTGACCTATGCAGCTCCCCTCAAGGTGACGCTGCGCCTCATCGTGTTCGATATCGACGAGGATACGGGCGCGAAGTCGATCAAGGACATCAAGGAACAGTCCGTCTACATGGGCGACATGCCGCTCATGACGGATAACGGTACGTTCATCGTGAACGGCACCGAACGCGTTATCGTGTCCCAGATGCACCGTTCGCCGGGCGTCTTCTTCGATCACGACAAGGGCAAGAGCCATTCTTCCGGCAAGCTGCTCTTTGCTGCCCGCGTCATTCCGTATCGCGGTTCCTGGCTCGATATCGAATTCGACGCCAAGGACATCGTCTTTGCCCGTATCGACCGTCGCCGCAAGATTCCGGTCTCGTCGCTGCTGATGGCCCTCGGCATGGACGGCGAAGACATTCTGTCGACCTTCTACACGAAGTCGAACTATGAGCGTTCCGGCGACGGCTGGCGCATTCCGTTCCAGGCCGAGACGCTCAAGGGCGCCAAGGCTCTGTCGGAAATGGTTGACGCCGATACCGGCGAAGTCGTCGTTGAAGCCGGCAAGAAGCTGACCCCGCGTCTGCTCCGTCAGCTGACCGAAAAGGGCCTCAAGGCCCTGAAGGCAACCGACGAAGACCTGTACGGCAACTACCTCGCTGAAGACATCGTCAACTACTCGACCGGTGAGATCTATCTCGAAGCCGGCGACGAAATCGACGAAAAGACCCTGCCGATCATCCTCGAAGCTGGCTTCGACGAGATCCCGGTTCTCGGCATCGACCACATCAATGTCGGCGCCTACATTCGCAACACGCTTGCGGCTGACAAGAACGAGAACCGTCAGGATGCCCTGTTCGACATCTACCGCGTCATGCGTCCGGGTGAGCCGCCGACCATGGAATCCGCGGAAGCCATGTTCAACTCGCTGTTCTTCGACGCAGAGCGCTACGACCTCTCGGCCGTTGGTCGCGTCAAGATGAACATGCGTCTCGACCTGCAGGTCGAGGATACCGTTCGCGTTCTGCGCAAGGACGACATCCTGGCCGTGGTCAAGATGCTGGTCGAGCTGCGTGACGGCAAGGGCGAAATCGACGACATCGACAACCTCGGCAACCGCCGTGTTCGTTCTGTCGGCGAGCTGATGGAAAACCAGTACCGTCTCGGCCTGCTCCGTATGGAGCGTGCGATCAAGGAACGCATGTCGTCGATCGAAATCGACACCGTCATGCCGCAGGACCTGATCAACGCCAAGCCGGCTGCTGCTGCCGTCCGCGAATTCTTCGGCTCCTCGCAGCTGTCGCAGTTCATGGACCAGGTGAACCCGCTTTCGGAAATCACCCACAAGCGCCGTCTTTCGGCTCTTGGCCCGGGTGGTCTGACCCGCGAGCGCGCAGGCTTCGAAGTCCGCGACGTTCACCCGACCCACTACGGCCGTATTTGCCCGATCGAAACGCCGGAAGGCCCGAACATCGGTCTGATCAACTCGCTGGCAACCTTCGCCCGCGTCAACAAGTACGGCTTCATTGAATCGCCGTACCGCAAGATCGTCGACGGCGTCGTCACCAAGGACGTGATCTACCTCTCCGCAATGGAAGAGGCCAAGTATTACGTGGCTCAGGCCAATTCCGAGCTGACCGCCGAAGGCGCCTTCGTTGAAGAGTTCGTGGTTTGCCGTCATGCCGGCGAAGTCATGCTGTCCCCGCGCGACACCATCAACCTGATGGACGTTTCGCCGAAGCAGCTGGTTTCGGTTGCTGCCGCTCTGATCCCGTTCCTCGAAAACGACGACGCCAACCGCGCTCTCATGGGCTCGAACATGCAGCGTCAGGCCGTTCCTCTGGTTCGTGCCGAAGCTCCGTTCGTTGGCACCGGTATGGAACCGGTCGTTGCGCGTGACTCCGGCGCTGCCATCGCTGCCCGTCGTGGCGGTGTGGTCGACCAGGTTGACGCAACGCGTATCGTTATCCGCGCTACGGAAGATCTCGATGCCGGCAAGTCCGGTGTTGACATCTACCGCCTGCAGAAGTTCCAGCGTTCCAACCAGAACACCTGCGTCAACCAGCGTCCGCTGGTCGCCGTCGGCGACGTTCTGAACCGCGGTGACATCATCGCTGACGGTCCGTCCACGGATCTCGGTGACTTGGCACTCGGCCGCAATGCGCTCGTCGCGTTCATGCCATGGAACGGCTACAACTACGAAGACTCGATCCTGATGTCGGAACGCATCGTCGCTGACGACGTGTTCACCTCCATCCACATCGAGGAATTCGAAGTTGCTGCCCGCGACACGAAGCTTGGTCCGGAAGAAATCACGCGTGACATTCCGAACGTTTCGGAAGAAGCGCTGAAGAATCTCGACGAAGCCGGTATCGTCTACATCGGTGCGGAAGTTGCTCCTGGCGACATCCTCGTCGGCAAGATCACGCCGAAGGGCGAAAGCCCGATGACGCCGGAAGAAAAGCTTCTGCGCGCCATCTTCGGTGAAAAGGCTTCCGACGTCCGCGACACGTCCATGCGCATGCCTCCGGGCACGTTTGGCACGATCGTCGAAGTTCGCGTCTTCAATCGTCACGGCGTCGAAAAGGACGAACGTGCGATGGCGATCGAGCGTGAGGAAATCGAACGCCTCGCTAAGGACCGCGACGACGAACAGGCTATCCTCGACCGTAACGTCTACAGCCGTCTGGTCGACATGCTGCGTGGCCAGATGTCCGTTGCTGGTCCGAAGGGCTTCAAGAAGGGCGTCGAGCTTTCCAACGCTGTCGTCTCCGAATACCCCCGCTCGCAGTGGTGGATGTTCGCAGTCGAAGACGAGAAGGTACAGGGCGAAATCGAAGCTCTGCGCGGCCAGTACGACGAGTCGAAGTCGCTCCTCGAGCATCGCTTCATGGACAAGGTCGAAAAGGTCCAGCGCGGCGACGAAATGCCTCCGGGCGTCATGAAGATGGTCAAGGTCTTCGTCGCTGTGAAGCGCAAGATCCAGCCGGGCGACAAGATGGCCGGCCGTCACGGTAACAAGGGCGTTGTCTCGCGTATCGTGCCTGTCGAAGACATGCCGTTCCTCGAAGACGGAACGCATGTCGACATCTGCTTGAACCCGCTCGGTGTTCCGTCGCGTATGAACGTCGGCCAGATCCTCGAAACCCACCTTGCCTGGGCTTGCGCCGGCATGGGTAAGAAGATCGGCGAGATGCTCGACGAGTATCGCAAGACCATGGACATCACCAACCTCAAGACGGTGCTGACCGACGTCTATTCGAGCGAAGCCAAGGACGAAGTCTCGTCGTTCGACGACGACGCGCTCGTCAAGCTGGCCGAACAGTCCCGCAAGGGCGTCTCCATCGCAACGCCGGTCTTCGACGGTGCGCATGAGCCGGACGTCGCTGCGATGCTGAAGAAGGCAGGCCTGCACGAAAGCGGTCAGTCGGTTCTGTACGATGGTCGTACTGGCGAGCCCTTCGACCGTAAGGTCACCGTCGGCTACATGTATATGATCAAGCTGAACCACCTCGTGGACGACAAGATCCACGCGCGTTCGATCGGTCCGTATTCGCTCGTCACCCAGCAGCCGCTCGGTGGTAAGGCGCAGTTCGGCGGCCAGCGCTTCGGGGAAATGGAAGTCTGGGCTCTGGAAGCCTACGGCGCAGCCTACACCCTGCAGGAAATGCTGACCGTGAAGTCGGACGACGTGGCCGGCCGTACCAAGGTCTACGAGGCGATCGTCCGTGGCGACGACACGTTCGAGGCGGGCATTCCGGAGAGCTTCAACGTTCTCGTCAAGGAAATGCGCTCGCTCGGTCTGTCGGTCGAGCTGGAAAACTCGAAGGTCGAGTTGCCAGCCGAAGGTCAGCTGCCGGACGCAGCCGAATAATCGTCAAGGAGGCGCGCGCTGTCTGCGCGCGCCGCTCCCTGCACCGGTTCCCGCCGGGTGTCGGGGAAAGTTTTGCCGCATTTTGCGGCTAGCACCGTACTGACGTGACAGACCATCCATCGCGGGAAACAGGATGGTACCGTCGCAAGCCGAGGGCTATTTGCCCCAAAGGAGATAGGCATGAACCAAGAGGTCATGAACCTTTTCAATCCGCAGATGCCTGCGCAGCACTTTGACTCGATCCGTATTTCGATCGCGTCGCCCGAGAAGATTCTCTCCTGGTCCTATGGCGAAATCAAAAAGCCGGAGACCATCAACTACCGTACGTTCAAGCCGGAACGTGACGGTCTTTTCTGCGCGCGTATCTTTGGTCCCATCAAGGACTACGAATGCCTGTGCGGCAAGTACAAGCGTATGAAATACAAGGGCATCATCTGCGAAAAGTGCGGCGTCGAAGTCACGCTGTCGCGCGTTCGCCGTGAGCGTATGGGCCATATCGAGCTCGCCGCTCCGGTCGCCCATATCTGGTTCCTGAAGTCGCTTCCGTCGCGCATCTCGACCCTGCTCGATATGACGCTGAAGGATGTCGAGCGCGTTCTCTATTTCGAGAACTACATCGTCACTGAACCGGGCCTGACTGCTCTTAAGGAGAACCAGCTTCTCTCCGAAGAAGAGTACATGCTCGCCATCGACGAATATGGTGAAGACCAGTTCACGGCGATGATCGGGGCGGAAGCCATCTACGAGATGCTCGCTTCGATGAACCTCGAAAAGATCGCCGGCGACCTGCGTGCGGAACTTGCTGAAACGACTTCTGAACTGAAGCAGAAGAAGTTCATGAAGCGCCTGAAGATCGTCGAGAACTTCATCGAATCCGGCAACCGCCCGGAATGGATGATCATGAAGGTCGTTCCGGTCATCCCGCCGGACCTGCGTCCGCTGGTTCCGCTTGATGGCGGCCGTTTCGCGACGTCCGACCTCAACGATCTGTACCGCCGCGTCATCAACCGTAACAACCGTCTGAAGCGCCTGATCGAACTGCGCGCTCCGGGCATCATCATCCGTAACGAAAAGCGCATGCTGCAGGAATCTGTGGACGCGCTGTTCGACAACGGCCGCCGTGGCCGCGTCATCACCGGCGCCAACAAGCGTCCGCTGAAGTCGCTGTCCGACATGCTCAAGGGCAAGCAGGGCCGCTTCCGTCAGAACCTTCTCGGCAAGCGCGTCGACTATTCCGGTCGTTCGGTCATCGTGACTGGTCCGGAACTGAAGCTGCATCAGTGCGGCCTGCCGAAGAAGATGGCGCTCGAACTGTTCAAGCCGTTCATCTACGCCCGTCTTGACGCCAAGGGCTTCTCGTCCACCGTCAAGCAGGCCAAGAAGCTGGTCGAAAAGGAAAAGCCGGAAGTCTGGGATATCCTCGACGAGGTCATCCGCGAGCATCCGGTTCTGTTGAACCGCGCACCGACGCTGCACCGCCTGGGCATCCAGGCCTTCGAACCGACCCTGGTCGAAGGCAAGGCCATCCAGCTGCACCCGCTCGTCTGCACGGCCTTCAACGCCGACTTCGACGGTGACCAGATGGCCGTTCACGTGCCGCTGTCGCTCGAAGCTCAGCTCGAAGCCCGCGTCCTGATGATGTCGACGAACAACATCCTGCATCCGGCTAACGGTGCACCGATCATCGTTCCGTCGCAGGACATGGTTCTCGGCCTGTACTACCTGTCGATCATGAACGAGCGCGAGCCGGGCGAAGGCATGGCCTTCTCCGACATGGGCGAACTGCACCATGCGCTGGAAAACAAGGTCGTCACCCTGCATTCGAAGATCAAGGGTCGCTTCAAGACCATGGATGCCGACGGCAAGTTGGTTTCCAAGATCTATGACACGACGCCTGGTCGTCTGATCATCGGCGAACTTCTGCCGAAGAACGTCAACGTGCCGTTCGAGACCTGCAACCAGGAAATGACCAAGAAGAACATCTCCAAGATGATCGACACGGTCTATCGCCATTGCGGTCAGAAGGACACGGTCATCTTCTGCGACCGGATCATGCAGCTCGGCTTCACTCATGCTTGCCGCGCCGGCATTTCGTTCGGCAAGGACGACATGATCATCCCGGATTCCAAGGAGAAGATCGTCGGTGATACCGAAGCTCTCGTTAAGGAATACGAGCAGCAGTACAATGACGGCCTGATCACTCAGGGCGAAAAGTACAACAAGGTCGTCGACGCCTGGGGCAAGGCAACCGAAAAGGTCGCCGAAGACATGATGGCCCGTATTAAGGCCGTCGAATTCGACGCCGAGACCGGTCGTCAGAAGCCGATGAACGCGATCTACATGATGTCCCACTCGGGTGCCCGTGGTTCTCCGAACCAGATGCGCCAGCTGGGCGGCATGCGCGGCCTGATGGCAAAGCCGTCGGGTGAAATCATCGAGACCCCGATCATCTCGAACTTCAAGGAAGGCCTGACCGTTAACGAGTACTTCAACTCGACGCACGGTGCCCGTAAGGGTCTGGCAGACACCGCCTTGAAGACGGCGAACTCCGGTTACCTGACCCGTCGTCTCGTCGACGTGGCCCAGGACTGCATCGTCAACCTCGTGGATTGCGGCACTGAAAACGGCCTCACCATGACCGCCATCGTCGATGCTGGTCAGGTTGTTGCTTCGATCGGCGCTCGCGTTCTCGGACGTACGGCTCTCGACAACATCGACCACCCGGTAACGGGCGATCGTATCGTCGACGCCGGCAAGATGATCCTCGAGCCGGATGTCATCGAAATCGAGAAGGCTGGCATCCAGTCGATCCGCATCCGCTCCGCACTGACCTGCGAAGTTCAGACGGGCGTCTGCTCGGTCTGCTACGGCCGTGACCTTGCTCGCGGTACGCCGGTCAACATGGGCGAAGCAGTCGGCGTTATCGCTGCTCAGTCGATCGGTGAGCCGGGTACCCAGCTGACCATGCGTACGTTCCACCTTGGTGGTACGGCAAACGTGGTTGACCAGTCGTTCCTGGAAGCATCGTATGAAGGTACGATCCTGATCAAGAACCGCAACATGCTGCGGAACTCGGAAAACGTTCTCGTCGCGATGGGCCGTAACATGGCCATCACCATTCTCGACGAACGTGGTGTCGAGCGTTCCTCGCAGCGCGTAGCCTACGGTTCGAAGATCCATGTCGATGACGGCGACAAGGTTCGTCGCGGTCAGCGTCTGGCAGAGTGGGACCCGTATACACGCCCGATGATGACGGAAGTCGCCGGTACGGTTCAGTTCGAAGATGTCGTCGACGGTATCTCGGTTCTGGAATCGACCGACGAATCCACTGGCATCACCAAGCGTCAGGTCATCGACTGGCGTTCGACGCCGCGCGGTGCGGACCTCAAGCCGGCAATCGTCATCAAGGACGCTTCCGGTGCGATCATGAAGCTGTCGCGTGGTGGCGAAGCTCGCTTCAACCTCTCGGTCGAAGCAATCCTCTCCGTCGAGCCGGGCCAGAAGATTGCCCAGGGTGACGTGCTTGCACGTATCCCGATGGAAAGCGCCAAGACCAAGGACATCACCGGTGGTCTGCCGCGCGTCGCAGAACTGTTCGAAGCACGTCGTCCGAAGGACCACGCTATCATCGCTGAAATCGATGGTACGATCCGCCTCGGCCGCGACTACAAGAACAAGCGTCGCGTCATGATCGAACCGGCGGAAGATGGTGTCGAACCGGTCGAATACCTGATCCCGAAGGGTAAGCCTTTCCATCTTCAGGATGGCGATTACATCGAAAAGGGTGACTACATCCTCGACGGCAATCCTGCGCCGCACGACATTCTGGCGATCAAGGGCGTGGAAGCACTCGCTTCCTACCTCGTGAACGAAATCCAGGAAGTCTACCGTCTGCAGGGCGTTGTCATCAACGACAAGCACATCGAAGTCATCGTTCGTCAGATGCTTCAGAAGGTCGAGATCACCGATGCCGGCGATAGCCAGTACATCGTCGGTGATAATGTCGACCGGATTGAACTCGAAGATGCCAATGACGCGCTGATCGAAGAAGGCAAGAAGCCTGCCTATGGCGAACCGGTTCTGCTCGGTATCACCAAGGCATCGCTGCAGACGCCGTCGTTCATCTCGGCTGCATCCTTCCAGGAAACCACCAAGGTTCTCACGGAAGCTGCAATCGCCGGCAAGATCGACACGCTGCAGGGCCTGAAGGAAAACGTCATCGTCGGCCGCCTGATCCCGGCTGGTACCGGTGGTACCATGACCCAGATCCGCCGTATCGCGACCACGCGCGACGACCTGATCCTCGACGAGCGCAAGAAGGGCACTGGTGCAGACTCGGCAACGCCGATGCTGCAGAACCTGAACCCGGAAAACACGCCTGCCGAATAACGCAGGCGAGGGGGGAGCCTCCTCCCGTTTTCAAGACGCATTTAGAAACGCCCGGAGCAATCCGGGCGTTTTTATTTTGACTGGTTCTAAAGTGTTGATCGAAGACAAGGCGCCTATCTGGAGCCGTTCTAAGCTTGCCGAATTCGATGATGATGGAGGCTCGAATGAAACGGCTAATAACTTCCGTCGCTGCCTGTCTGTTTCTGGCAACGACCGCTTATACTGCTGAACTCAATCCGACAGAACTGAGACAACAGGCGCAGGAATTGTTCAAGCCGCTGCCTTCGACCGTCCCGGCGGTGAAGGGCAACAAGATCACGGCGGAAAAGATCGCGCTCGGCAAGGCGCTCTTCTTTGACCCGCGCATGTCGGCATCCGGCGTCTTTTCCTGCAATTCCTGCCATAATCTGGCGACCGGCGGCGATGACAATCTCGAAACTTCGATCGGTCACGGGTGGCAGAAGGGACCGCGTAACTCTCCGACGGTCTTCAACGCCGTCTTTAATATCGCCCAGTTCTGGGACGGACGGGCGGAAGATCTCAAGGCCCAGGCAAAAGGCCCGGTTCAGGCCGGTGTCGAAATGGCCAACACGCCCGGTCAGGTGGTCGCAACCCTGAAATCGATGCCGCAATATGTAGAATGGTTCAAGGCGGCATTCCCCGGCGAGGCGGATCCGGTGACATTCGACAATTTCGCTATGGCGATCGAAGCCTTCGAGGCCACGCTGATAACACCGGCACCGTTCGATTCATTCCTCAATGGTGATGATGATGCATTGAGCGCAGAGGCAAAGCGGGGCCTGCAGCTTTTCATGGACAAGGGCTGCGCATCCTGCCATGCGGGCATTAATGTGGGCGGGGAGGGCTATTATCCGTTTGGTCTGATCGAGAAGCCAGGCGCCGATGTTCTTCCTGAAAATGACAAAGGTCGCTTTGCGGTGACAAACACGGCGGACGACAGCTACGTCTTCCGCGCAGCGCCACTTCGTAACATTGCGCTTACCGCACCTTATTTCCATTCCGGCAAGGTCTGGGGGCTGAAGCAGGCCGTGGCAATCATGGGTACGGCGCAGCTAGGTGAAAAGCTGGAAGGCAACGACGTCGATCTGATCGTCGCGTTTCTGGAAAGCCTGACGGGCAGGGCGCCAGATGTGACCTATCCGGTCCTACCTGCAGAAACCGCAACAACGCCTAAGCCGGCTAGCCAGATAATACCGGTCAAGTAGGCCGGGGAGACGAAAAACTTTCCCGCGTGGGGCAAAGGCCGCGCCGAAACAGGAGCGGCCTTTATCGCAGGAGGTCGGACATAAGGCCGATCCCCTTGTTGTGGGGTGATCGTGCCCTTAGTCGAAACGGATGATCGCGACTTCGCCTTCCAGGGCGCCCTGATAGGCCGAAGCATGCGGTTCTTCCGGCGGTTCGTCCTGAAGCACACCGATCTGATCAAGATCTGCTTCCAGAAAACCTTCTTCAGAAAGGGCATTCAGCGCGTCTCTCACGGCGGTGTCGTCATCGGGCGCACGCAGCATGATGTGGAGTTCGATACCTTCGCCCCCCTTCGTCTCGTAGGCCTTGCCGATTATGATGAAGATCATCGGCTCGTCGGTATTGTCGTTGTCGGCGGGTGAAATCATGATATTCTCCTGAATGGGCCTTCATAAGGGAAGATCGTCCCGTCTGAAAAGTTCCCGGTTTCAATAGCCGTCACGACTGCGATTCCCAAACACAATCGCTACTCGTTTACAATATCGATATACCGACTGCGGCCGTGCTGATGAAAACCCCGCAAAACCGGCGCCTGAACCATTATTTTGGGGCCGACCCTTGACGCAGAAGGGTTAAGACAGTAAACGCCCGGCATCGGAAGCCATGTGAGACTCGTGCGTCCGGGATTAGTCTATTCCGGAACTCGTCTCAAACAGGCTCCTAAAACGCACGTAGACTATATGAATGCTGCACGCACGACGCATGAATAATGCGTCCTCTGTCTTCCGTGGTCCATCCGAAAACGGGATCGGGCCACGTTTGTGTATGAGGAAAGTGCGTGTTGCCGCCGGAAACGGCATCTCGATGGTCCCGAAAGGGGCTTTGAAGAAGATTTTGCAAGGGATGGGTATATGCCTACCGTAAACCAGCTGATCCGTAAGCCGCGTCAGGCCAACGTAAAGCGCAATAAGGTTCCTGCTCTGCAGGAAAACCCTCAGAAGCGCGGCGTTTGCACTCGCGTCTACACCACGACCCCGAAGAAGCCGAACTCGGCTCTGCGTAAGGTCGCCAAGATTCGCCTCACCAATGGCTTTGAAGTCATCGGCTACATTCCGGGTGAAGGTCACAACCTGCAGGAACACTCTGTCGTCATGATCCGTGGCGGCCGCGTAAAGGACTTGCCGGGCGTTCGTTACCACATCATCCGCGGCGTTCTCGATACCCAGGGTGTCAAGAACCGTAAGCAGCGCCGTTCGAAGTACGGTGCAAAGCGTCCGAAGTAATTCTTCGGACTTTGACTTCATCAATCCGGCGCTGCGCGAGGTTCTCCGCGTGATAAAGCGCCCGTAACGTTTAGAGACGAGATTAGTATGTCCAGACGCCATCGTGCAGAAAAGCGTGAGATCAACCCGGACCCGAAGTTCGGCGATCTGATCGTCACCAAGTTCATGAATGCCATCATGCTCCACGGCAAGAAGTCCGTAGCTGAAAGCATTGTTTACGGCGCATTTGACGCTGTGCAGGGCAAGGCAAAGTCCGACCCGCTTGCAGTCTTCCATTCCGCGCTCGATAACGTCGCGCCGCATGTTGAAGTTCGCTCGCGTCGTGTTGGTGGTGCAACCTACCAGGTTCCGGTTGACGTGCGTCCGGAACGCCGCCAGGCCCTCGCAATTCGCTGGCTGATCACTGCAGCCCGCAAGCGCAACGAGACCACCATGATCGATCGTCTCTCGGGCGAACTCATGGATGCCGCAAACAACCGTGGCTCGGCCGTCAAGAAGCGTGAAGACACGCACAAGATGGCAGACGCGAACCGCGCATTCTCGCACTATCGCTGGTAATCTTAAACGATCGAATTTCGAAAGGCAGTCATTATGGCTCGCGAATATAAAATCGAAGACTACCGCAACTTCGGTATCATGGCGCATATCGACGCCGGCAAGACCACGACCACCGAGCGTATCCTTTATTACACCGGTAAGTCGCACAAGATCGGTGAAGTTCATGACGGCGCTGCCACCATGGACTGGATGGAGCAGGAGCAGGAGCGTGGCATCACGATCACGTCTGCTGCCACCACGACCTTCTGGAAGGGCCGTGACGGCAAGATGCGCCGCTTCAACATCATCGACACCCCCGGCCACGTCGACTTCACCATTGAAGTCGAACGTTCGCTGCGCGTTCTCGACGGTGCTGTTGCCCTTCTCGATGCCAACGCCGGCGTAGAGCCGCAGACGGAAACCGTCTGGCGTCAGGCTGAGAAGTACCACGTTCCGCGCATGATCTTCTGCAACAAGATGGACAAGACCGGCGCGGACTTCTACCGCTCGGTTGAGATGATCAAGACCCGTCTGGGCGCGATCGCTGTCGTCATGCAGTTGCCGATCGGTGCAGAATCCGAGTTCAAGGGCGTTGTCGACCTGGTCGAGATGAATGCTCTCGTATGGCGTGACGAATCGCTCGGCGCTGCATGGGACGTTGTCGAAATCCCGGACGACCTGAAGGAAAAGGCCGCTGAATATCGCGAGAAGATGATCGAACAGGTCGTCGAAATCGACGAAGAAGCAATGGAAGCCTACCTGAACGGCGACCTGCCGGACAACGACAAGATCCGTGAACTGGTTCGCCGTGGCACGATCGACGTCAAGTTCCACCCGATGTTCTGCGGCACTGCCTTCAAGAACAAGGGCGTTCAGCCGCTTCTCGACGCCGTCGTCGATTATCTGCCTTCTCCGATGGACATCCCGGCCATCAAGGGTATCGACTTCAAGACTGAAGCCGAAATCGAGCGTCACGCTGATGACAACGAGCCGCTTTCGATGCTGGCGTTCAAGATCATGAACGACCCCTTCGTCGGTTCGCTGACCTTTACCCGCATCTACTCCGGCAAGCTCGAAAAGGGTTCGTCGGTCATGAATACGGTCAAGGACAAGCGCGAGCGTGTCGGCCGTATGCTGCAGATGCACTCCAACAGCCGTGAAGACATCGAAGAAGCCTTCGCAGGCGACATCGTTGCTCTGGCAGGCCTCAAGGAAACCACCACTGGCGATACGCTTTGCGATCCGCTGAAGCCGGTTATCCTCGAGCGCATGGAATTCCCGGAACCGGTCATCCAGATCGCGATCGAGCCGAAGTCCAAGGGCGACCAGGAAAAGATGGGCCTCGCGCTCAATCGCCTCGCTGCTGAAGACCCGTCGTTCCGCGTCAAGACCGACCAGGAATCCGGCCAGACGATCATCGCCGGCATGGGCGAACTTCACCTCGACATTCTCGTCGACCGTATGCGTCGCGAGTTCAAGGTTGAAGCAAACGTCGGTGCTCCGCAGGTTGCTTACCGCGAAACCATCACGCGTCAGCACGAAGAAGACTACACGCACAAGAAGCAGTCCGGTGGTACCGGTCAGTTCGCGCGCGTCAAGATCATCTTCGAACCGAACCCGGATGGCGAAGATTTCGTCTTCGAATCCAAGATCGTCGGCGGTGCAGTTCCGAAGGAATACATCCCGGGCGTTCAGAAGGGTATCGAAAGCGTTCTGTCTTCCGGTCCGCTCGCTGGCTTCCCGATGCTCGGCGTCAAGGCCACCCTCATCGATGGTGCCTTCCACGACGTCGACTCCTCGGTCCTCGCCTTCGAAATCGCATCGCGTGCCTGCTTCCGTGAAGCAGCCAAGAAGGCCGGTGCTCAGCTGCTCGAGCCGATGATGAAGGTCGAAGTCGTAACGCCGGAAGATTACGTCGGTGACGTTATCGGCGACCTGAACTCGCGTCGTGGCCAGATCCAGGGCCAGGAACAGCGCGGCATCGCGATCGTTATCAACGCTCACGTTCCGCTGGCGAACATGTTCAAGTACGTCGACAACCTGCGCTCCATGTCCCAGGGCCGCGCGCAGTACTCGATGACCTTCGATCATTACGCACCGGTTCCGTCGAACGTTGCGACCGAAATCCAGGCGAAGTATTCCGGTCAGAAGTAATCGGAATACCAAACTGAATACGCCCCGGTCTTGCACCGGGGCGACAACAAGAATTTGAGCCCTCGAAGGGCTTATAAAAGATGGAGAGCCTGCAATGGCAAAAAGCAAGTTTGAGCGCAATAAGCCTCACGTCAACATCGGCACGATCGGTCACGTTGACCACGGCAAGACGTCTTTGACGGCTGCGATCACGAAGTTTTTCGGTGAATTCAAGGCGTATGACCAGATCG